>Ga0100393_10000374_pt1 | contig 48904 bp, 38 predicted proteins | sample CryGeymeta201517_FD_81546 | JGI IMG/M metagenome (GOLD analysis project Ga0100393, IMG submission 81546) | Groundwater microbial communities from Crystal Geyser aquifers in Utah, USA - Crystal Geyser metaG 2015-17 | ecosystem: Environmental > Aquatic > Deep subsurface > Groundwater | place... | reverse complement strand
TTCGTGCAGAAGATCGACATCCCCGACCGCGTCTCGGGGAAGTTGTTCGTGGCGGTGGTGCTCCTGCCCGAGAACGATGCCCGCTACCCCATCGTCGACTACATCTCCTACGACATCCGCAAGTATGAGGACCACCTTTCGCTCTCTCGGGTAGAGCTGAAGAGCGTCGACGAGAAAGACCCCACCAAGGTCGTAGTCGTCGGCGACATCGGGTACACCCTCGACTACCTGAGCGAAGCACAGCTCAAAGTCATTGTGCAGGCCGCCTACCCCGACCGGCAGGAACTGGACCTGCTGAAGACGGAGACCTACACGCTCCGCAAAGCGACCTTGGCCTCCGGGACCCAGTTGCTGTCGATCCCCCTCCTGTTGGCCCCCGCCACCGGCTCCATCCTCGTTCGCGTCGAACTCCTGAGCAGCGGCAAGGGCGACGTAGTGGACCACGTGGTGCACAAGCCAATCCCAGTCCCCTGGGACGTGTCCCCGACGGTGCAGGTCCTCGGCGCCGAAGAGAAGGAAGAGAAGCGGTAGCGCCGCGAGGGCCCGCGTGGCCGAGCCGGCGCGTGGGCGTTGCGCGTTGACAGTTGGCCGTTAGCTCTTCGATGTTCGCTGTTCGATGTTGACTGTTCGACGTTGGCCGTTGGCAGTTGCCCGTTGAGCGTTCAAAGCGCAACGCCCACCGCCCACCGCCCTACATCCCCCGCCGCCTCCACAGCCGCCTCTCCCTCCCCCGCCCGCAATCGGCTACACTGACACCCCATCCAACCTCGCGCCTCGCGGGCGCACCCTTGGGGAGAGCACGTTTGAACGCAGCCGAGTTCGTCGCCAAGTGGCAGGACGTTGCGCTGACCGAGCAGTCGGCGGCGCAGCAGCACTTCCTCGACCTGTGCGACGTCGTCGGGCATCCTGAGCCGGCGGCGGTTGATCCGAAGGGGGAGTGGTTCACCTTCGAGCGCGGCGCGGCCAGGCGTGGTGGCGGCGACGGCTGGGACCCGGACATGGCGGACGAAGAGGTCCTGGAGAAGTTGCTGGCACTGAACCTGGAGCGGGCGTAGGCGGTGCGGCGCACAACGCTCCGATCAGTCTGAAACGCAGGAGCGGACAGCGGAGAGGCTGACTCCTTGGCACTCAGGAGAAAATGCGGATGAAATGGGCTGAGATTCCGTCTCGGAACAAAGAGATGGCTCGTCGCTGGAACCGTGGCGAATCGGCCGAAGCGCTTGCTGAGGAGTTCGGGCTCTCGCCGCGCACCGTCATCCGTTACATGAACGGCATGGGGTACCGCCGCCCCGACCGGCGTGCCGCACGCAACGTAGAGATCGCGCAAGCGCGACGCCGGAAGATCGCGCAACGGCTCCGGGAGGGGGGGCCTACGAGCAGATCGCGGACGAGCTGGGTCTCAGCGTCGGACACGTGCGTAAATTGCTTCCGGCTGCGGGCCAGACCAGGGGCCACGGGATGCAAACCGTGTGGCGCGAGGCCTGTCAGCCGTGTGGAGGAAGCGGCTCTCAAGTCCGGAGTGGCTGCAGGCCCGACTCCGTTCCGGTTGGACGTGCGCCGAACTCGCACAGCGAGGGGGCGTGCCGAGTTGGAGTCTCACGAGGGTGGCGCACGACTACGGCATCGAGGTCCGGTGGAATCACTTGACCGAGGCCGAGCGCCGGCGGATCACCGGCGACCAGTTGCGCTATCTGCGGCGGAAGCTTGGCACGCTTCCAAGCTCTGGGTTTGCGCGCAGCTTCATTCGAGGCAGGAAGTGCCGGCGGCTCCGTGGACTCGGGTACCACGTAGAGACCACCGGCGGCTGGACGTACTGACAGAAGGTGCTGGGCGGCGTCCGAGCGACGTGACCCCACTCGGTTCCAGCGGCAGGTGCGCACGCCGCACTTCAACGGCAACCTATTCAGCGACGGTGTATTCAGCGACGGTGATGCCCCCCACCTAAGAGCAACACCCGCGGACCGCGCCTACTCGCCGAGCGCGACATCATCCAGGCTGATGATGGCTCCCTGCACCGCCGCGCCTACCTCAACCTCCACCTTCTTGCCTGCCGCGAGGAGGCTTCTGCGGATGGCGCAGCCGCGCCCGATCTCGATGTTGCCAACGCTGAGAAGTGAGCCTGTGGCGAGGGTGGACTCGCTATCGATCAGGATCTTCCCCATCGCCCAGATGATTGCCTCGCCGCCAACCTTCGCGGGTATAGCAGGTCTGTCCGGGGAGGGCCGAGAGCTTGACCTTGTCGGTGCGGGTGACACGCTTGGCGGGCGCCTTCGCCGCTTCGGCGAACAGCGGCAACACGTCGGAGTAGGACGCGACCAAGTCCAGCGGTGTTGACAGGCTGGTGGGCACTGCGCCGCCGGCCACGTAGTCCCCTCTCCCACGGACATCGCCGTTGGCGTAGTAGACGGTGCCAGTAACTGTTGTGCGCTTGTTGATCTTCACGTCACCGTACGCGAACACGTAGCCATCGACCATCGATCCGTCCAGCGTCGAAGAATCGCGGAAGACGTCGGGCGAGAAGTACAGCGGGCGACGGAAGAGCGTGTCGAGCTCATCGAGCCGGTAGTCCTGCTGGTCTGGCGTCATCATGTAGGGAACCGCCAGAGGGCCGCCATTCGGCTGCGTTACTTCGTAGAGGGCGGCGTACGCCAGCGGCTCCGGGATTGGGTCGTACCAGTAGCGGATCTCGAACCCGCCAACCTCGTGTTTGCTGAGCAGCGCCGTCACCTCCATCGGCGTGAGCGCGACGGGTGGCCGCATGGACATGTACATGCCCGGGTTGGGAACCTGCGCACTGACTGTGGACAGACTCAGAAACAGAACGCAAGGCGCACCAACGGCACACAGCAGGTGCATAGAACGTAGCTCTCGGTACGTCTCGACTAATCTCCCGTCGCGAGGTCACTGAGACCTCCAGTTGCGGACACACGTCTACCACAGGACCGGCCGTATTCACCCATCACTACGAAGAAAGACTCCCGCAAGCTTGCCGCGGGAGCCTCTCGCAAGCAACGCCGAGGGCCTGCGGGGGAGAGCTTGGGCTACTGCTTTTTCCCGCTGGGCACAGCAGTGGCTTCGACCAGCTTCGCTGGGGACAACCTGGGCCCGACGGTGACGCCCGACCAGCGCGGGGCGTCGGTGGCTCCAGCCGTCGCCGAAGGTGAACCCGCCTACGTGGCCGTCCGCGCCTACGCGGCCGGGAACGAGTTGGCCACGAGCCCGGTGATCCAGATCTTCGCCGCCGCCTACGAACCACCGGACACACCGCCCGACGATCCCCCCGATGATCCCCCCGGCGACCCCGACACCCCGCCGCCGATGCCGTTCAACCCGCCGACACTCCAGGCTGTGACCCAAGTCAGCGCGGAGAACATCCACGTCATCTGGTTCTGGGCCGGCCCCACCGGCTTCCACCGGTTCGAGGTTGAGCAGAAGAACCTCATGGCCGAGTGGATCAACCTCACGACCATCTTCGATCCGCAAACGCAAGCGTGGATCGGTCCCGCGCTGAGCATGGACCCCGCCCAGACCGTCCGCGTCGTGGTCTACAACATGGACGAAAAGTGGCAAGCGAGCGACGAACTCCCCATCACCCTCCAAGGCTCTGGCACGCTCCAAGCACCAGTCATCCAACACGCCGAGATCTACGAATCCGGCGGCGACCTGTACAGCGTGTGGAGTTGGGAAGACAAGGGCCCCAAACCGCCCTTCGACCACTTCGCCGTCCAACAGATGGACGGCATGGGCACGTGGCAAACCCGCGTCACCCTCCCCGACTCCACTACGCAGAACTGGACCGGCGCCCCCCTCCCCGTCCCGCCGCCGAGGCACTTCCGCGTGGTGGCGGTGGACACGATGGGCGGGGAGGCGGCCAGTGAGGCAGTAGAGGTGGCGTAGGGCTTTCGGATTTGGGCTTTGGGATTTGGGCTTTCGGATTTGGGATTTCGGATTTTGGATCTGGGATTGAAGGGTATTGACGCCTCACTGCGCCAAGGCGTCCGCAGCGGCGTTCTCGGATCGGCTGTCCGGCAGGAGCGCTTCGGCCTCCCCGAATCGCGCGCGTTTACAGCAGCTTCGCTGCGAGGCACAATGGCGTTTGCGGAGAGTGGACGAACCCCAGACGCAGTCAGTTGTCCGCTCCTCCTGGGCACCACATGAACCGAGGCACTCACAGCCCGATCCCACGAGCCAAGAGGGTCCCAAGGCGGTCCGCCACCGTCCGGACAGAGTTGCTGCTTGTGGTACTGGCGCTGCTACTTCCGCAGATCTACTCGGGTGGCTGCGAACCAGTGGCATCGCACGCGTCCTCTTTCTCGCACGCGTCAGCGCCGGAAGAGCCACAGACCGACAAGTTGGCAGCGCCCCTGCGTGAGTCGGCGTCGCGCTCTGCTTCCCGCTCGGCCGGCGGTCGCGTCCGGGTCACGCTTACAGGCGCCAATGGCGCGCGGGACCGGGCTCTTTCCCCCGCCAATGGTCCACACTGCTCCCGTAACTGCACCGAGGAACACCCGGGTCGGAACGGCTTCGGCGCTCCCCTCCTCTGTTAGACTCCCTCAAGGTCCTCCCCTGCACAGCATCGCTACCTGGCACACCCCGGCCCGCGGTTCGTGAGCAACGGGGCCCCTCCTCCGCCAGTGAGCGACCTGCAGGCCCACGAGGGCGCTGCGACCAATGCGCTCTCTCTGCGTCGTCCCTTCTCCGCTCCGAGGTCACCCGCGAATCGTGCGGTGTCCGCAGGAAGTGATTCCCGCGGATGGCTCTTGCCCGAGTTGCTGCCAGGTCGGCCCGGACGCCATCCGAGTCTGGGTCCGCCGGCAGACGCGCCTTCCGCGGGTCCGGTTCAGCAACTCGCGACGCGCGCCAGCGGCTGAGTCAACAAAGGTGGCGAGCGTGAACACTGCCCAACCCACGACTCCGTTGGCACCCCTCGACTCCTGGACTTGGCGCGCCGTGCCAGGTCCAGCGCCGGCTCCTGGTTGCACCAAGCTCAGCAACGATGCCCGGTCCATCGCGCCGGAGCAGGCTCGCAGAACGGGCACCAAGTCGCCGTGCACAGTCCTTCGCTTGGGGCGCCGCAGCAACGTGAGGAGAACCACTGGTGACCAACAGCACGCTACTCTGGACCGGCTTTGGCTTGTTCGTCGTGACAGTCATGGTTCTGGACTTGGGGGTGTTCCACCGCAAGGCCCACGCGGTGTCCCTACGCGAGGCTGCCATCTGGACGACCTTCGACGTTGCCGCGGGCGCCTTTGCCGGGGAAGGCTTCAAAGTCCCCAACGACGCCAGGCGCGACGCCCTGGGCAGCGGCTCTTCGCAGGACTGCCTGCGCCAGCGGGTGCTCGCTACGGGACTCCAGGGCCGCGGCGACGCGCAGCACGTCGGCAGGCGTATGATCGTTCAGCGGGATCACGTCGCTGACCTCGGGAACACCCTTGGTCAGCGTCCCGGTCTTGTCGAAGGCAATCGCCTTCAGCCGGCCCGCCTGTTCCAGATGGACGCCGCCTTTGATGAGCACGCCCTGTCGAGCTGCACTGGCTAAGCCGGAGACGATGGCGACGGGGGTGGAGATGACCAGCGCGCACGGGCAGGCGATCACCAGCAGCACCAACGCTCGGTAGAACCATTCGCCGAAGGGCTGGTGGAACGCCAACGGCGGGATGACCATCAGCGCCACGGCAGCGAAGAGCACATTGGGCGTGTAGTACCGGGCGAACTTGTCGACGAACCGCTGCGAAGGCGCCCGTTGCTCTTGCGCTTCTTCTGCTAGGTGGATGATACGCGCCAACGTCGTATCCTGTGCCAACCGGGTGACTCGGACCTCCAAGGCGCCGTGCTCGTTGAGGCTGCCGGCGAAGACTGTGTCGCCCACGGTCTTCGCCACGGGCAGGCTCTCCCCGGTGATGGGCGCCTGGTTGACAGCCGAGGCGCCCGAGGCGACCTCGCCGTCCAAGGGGATCTTCTCGCCGGGCTTCACCACCAGCGTGTGCCCCACCTGCACCGCCTCCACCGGCACCCGCTCCTCCACCCTCTCGCCGGCCGCGGACGTGCGCTTGACCGTCGCCTCGGTCGGGGCGAGGTCCAGGAGCTTGCGAATGGCGTTGCGGGCGCGGTCGAGGCTGAACTGCTCCAGCGCCTCCGCCACCGAGAACAGGAAGATCACCGTTGCGCCTTCGTGCCATTCCCCAATGGCCGCCGCGCCGATGACGGCGATGACCATGAGCAAATTCATGTCGGGCCGCAGCCGCAGGGCCGCCTTCACCGCCTCGGGCGCCAACGGCGCGCCAGCGGCGAGGATGGCGAGGATGAACAGCACCGGTTCCACGTCCTCGCGGTGCAGCAGATGCCCGCAGGCGAAGCCCGCGGCCAACAGCAGACCGGAAGCGGCTGTCAGCAGCAGCGTTGTCCGGTTCACACCGCCGCTGTGGTCGTGGTCGTGACCGTGGTCCTCGTCGTGGTCGTGTTCACATCCCATCAGGAGGTCTCCAAACTCAGTGCCAGAAGAACGTCGCAGCGCCCAAAGCCGCCAGCACGACGCCGGTCAGGACTCTTTCCCCTCGTTCGCCGAACGGCAGTCGCACGCGCTCGAGACCGGCTTGGGTCAGACTCACCAGCGCGACGATGCCGAGCACCGTCAGCGCGGCCGTCACGGCTGCCAGCAGGAGGAGTCCGAACCAGCCGAACCGCGCCGAGGCGAAGAAGAAGGGAACCATCCCCTCGCAGGGCGAGAAGGTGAGCACTGCGAACAGCGACCAGAAGGCAGCCCGGTCCGAGAGCGCTTGACTCGGCTGGCCGGGGGGCGCGCAGTCGTGCTCCCGGCCGTGGCGCGGGTGCTCGGAGCTGTGGTTGTGGTCGCCCGACGGGTGGTGGTGGTGAGGGTGTCCCTGCCCGCCGCGCCACGCCGACAGGAGGTAGACCGCGCCGGTCGCCAGCAGCACTCCGGCCATGACCGGCTGGCCCCAGTCCCCGACCGCCGTGAGCAACCCCATCCCCGCCAGGGCGATGAGGAGGCCAAGAGCGCTGGTCAGGGTGACGTGGCCCAGCCCGGCCAGGGCGGCGACCGCCACGACGCGGCGCGAAGTCCAGCCCTGGCTCCTCCCCATGAGCACAAAGGGAAGCCAGTGGCTGGGCAAGGCAGCGTGGGCTGCCGAGACAACGACGGCTGCTGCGATCAGACTCCAGAGCGTGCCTGGCATCATCCGCGCCTCTTCGCTACACCGCCGCCTCCCCTCGCTCCCCCGTCCGTATCTTCACCGTCTGCTGGATGTCAATGACCCAGATCTTGCCGTCGCCGGTGTTGCCAGTGCGAGCGTTCTCCTCGATGCACGCAACCACCTTGTCCACCTGGTCATCCCCCACCATGATTTCGAGCTTCACCCGCTCGACAGAGGCCACGGAGCCGTCGATGAGCTTGCCCGGAGCATGACGGAACTTGCCTTTGCCGAACCCGCGCACCTCCGACACGGTGCATCCCGGCAGGTCTTCGATGTTTGCCAGCGCGTCAACGACTTGCGTCAGCTTGAACGGCTTGATGATCGCCTTTACTTCCTTCATGGTCAGACCTCCACTTCCGCTTCTTCGCGCCCTTCCTCGAACCAGTGATAGAGCGTTGGCAACACCAGCAACGTCAGCAGCGTGGAACTGAGCAGTCCCCCGACCACCACTGTCGCCAACGGCTTCTGGATCTCCGAACCAGTGCCGGTGGCGAACACCATCGGCAGCAGTCCCAGGCCGGCCACGAGGGCCGTCATCAGCACGGGACGCAAGCGCAGTTGCACCCCTCGCAGAACGGCCTCCTCCGCCGAGGCTCCTTCCTGCCGCAACTGGTTGAAGTACGAGACCATCACCACCCCGTTGAGCACGGCCACGCCGAAGAGTGCGATGAAGCCCACGGAGGCAGAGACGGAGAGGTGCAGGTCGCGCAAGTAGAGCGCCAGAATGCCGCCCACGAGCGCGAACGGCACATTCAGGATGATGAGCCCCGCGTGCCGAAGCGACCCGAAGCTCATGAACAGCAGCAGGAAGATGAGAAGCAGCGTGACGGGCACGACCACGGAGAGCGTCGCCATGGCGCGTCGCTGGTTCTCGAACTGCCCGCCCCACTCGAGGTGGTAGCCTGCCGGCAGTTTGACCTGCGCCGCCACTTTGCGTTGCGCCTCCGCGACGAAGCTCCCCATGTCGCGCCCACGGACATTGCACTGGATGGCAATGCGGCGCTGGGCATTCTCGCGGCTGATCATGACGGGGCCTTCGGTCAGCCTGATCCTCGCCAACTGACTGAGCGGGAGGTGTTCGTCTCCCGGAGCGCTCACCCACAGGTTGCTGATCCGATCAACGTCCTCGCGCACTCCCTTGGGCAGCCGGAGGAAGAGGTCGAACCGCTTCTCGCCCTGGATGACCTGGCTGGCGGCCTTTCCGCCAATGGCGGTCTCGACCGTCTCCTGAACGTCGGCGACGTTGATGCCGTACCGCGCGATGGCGGTTCGGTCAACCTCGATTTCAAGCATCGCTGAGCCGGCGACCTTCTCGACGGCAAGGTCGGCGACGCCGCGCACGGTGGAGACGACACGCTGGATTTCGTCGGCCTTCGCCACCAGCGTGTCCAGGTCTTCGCCGAAGAGCTTGATGGCGATTTGCGCCCGCACGCCGGAGATGAGCTCGTCCACGCGTGTAGCAATGGGCTGCGAAAAGTTGAGGGCGACGCCGGGCATCGTGGACAGTTTCTCGTTCATCGCCTCCACGAGCGCCTCCTTCGTCTTTGCTGTCTTCCATTGGGTGGGCGGCTTCAGCATGATGTGGATCTCGTCGTTGTTCACATCTTCCGGGTCACCGCCGACCTCGGCACGGCCGATCTTCGATACCACGCTCTCCACTTCCGGGAAGGAGAGCACCAGGCGCTCCAACTGTGTGGCGATCTTGACGGATTGGGTCAGCGAGACGCTCGGCAGCATGGTCGCGCGAATCAACAGGGAACCCTCGTCCAGTTCCGGCAGGAACTCGCTGCCCAATCGAGGGACGAGCAGCAGGCTGCCAACCAGCGCAGCCACGGCCAGGGCAACGGTGAGCGCGCGCTGCTTCATGGCGGCTCGCAGCAGCGGCGGATACACCTTTCGGATCAGCCTGAGGACCGGGTTCTCCCATTCATGGACCGGCCCGCGCAACAGCAGCGAGCAGAGCGCCGGCGCCAGGGTCAGCGACAACACCAGGGATCCCAACATGGCGAAGCTGAGGGTGAACGCCATCGGCTTGAACATCTTCCCCTCAATGCCTTGCAGGGTGAAGAGCGGCAGGAACACGACGATGATGATGGCGATGGCGAAGACAATCGGCTGCCCCACCTCGCGCGCGGCGCTGGAGACGCTCCCACGGACATCGCGCCGCGCGCCCCCGCCTTCCGCCAGGTGCCGAAAGATGTTCTCCACCATCACCACTGAGCCATCCACCAGCATTCCAATGCCAATGGCCAGACCGCCCAAGGACATCAGGTTCGCCGAGAGACCATAGCGCTGCATCAGGATGAAGCAGATGAGCACCGACAGAGGGATGTTGACCGCGACGATGAGGGCGCTTCTCAGGTTGCCTAAGAACAGCACCAGCACCAGCACCACCAGCACGCCGCCTTCGAGCAGCGCGTCACGCACCGTGCCGATGCACTTCTCCACCAGGTCGGCCTGGTCGTAGTAGGTCTTCACGCGGACGCCCTTGGGCAGGCTCTTGTTGATGGCGGCGATCTTCTCGGTGGCTCGCCGGATGACGGCGCGGCTGTTCTCGCCCTTCAGTTGCAGGACGATGGCCGAGACGACTTCGCCCCTCCCGTTCATCGTCACCGCTCCTTGCCGCACCTCCGGGCCGACGACCACTTCCGCCACGTCCCTCACGCGGATCGGGGTTCCGTCTTCTGCCGCCAGGACGATGTTGCGGATGTCGTCCAGCGTCTTGATCATGCCGATGCCGCGCACGATGTACTGCTCCGCGTGGTGTTCGATGAAACCGCCGGGGGCGTTGGCATTGTTCTTCGCCAACGCCTCGAAGACCTCGCGGAGGTGGATGTGAAACGCCGTGAGCTTGTCCGGATCTACGAGCACTTGGTACTGCTTCACCAGCCCGCCGAAGCTGAGGATGTCCGTGATCCCTGGCACGGTCCGAAGCTGGTACTTCACCATCCAGTCCTGTACCGTGCGCAAGTCCGTCAGGCACGCGTCACGCTGCTCCGGGGTGAGGTCCCCACGCCGGGTGTGTCGGTCCTCTAGGACGTACATTAGGATCTGCCCCATGCCGGTGGAGAGGGGTCCCATCTCCGGCGTGCCCAGGCCCTCCGGGATGCGCTCCCTGGCAGTCTGCAACCGTTCGAGCACCAGTTGGCGGGCGAAGTAGATATCGGTCCCGTCGGTGAAGACCACCGTGACGATGGAGAGCCCGGACTTCGAGAGCGAGCGCACCTGAGTGACGCTGGGGAGGCCGTTCATCACGCTTTCGACGGGGAAGGTGACGAGCTTCTCCACCTCTTCCGGAGCCAGGCCGGCAGCCTCAGTGAAGACCTGGACCTGAATGTTGGTTACATCCGGGAAGGCGTCGATCGGCAGCCGGGTGAGCGAGTAGACCCCCGCGCCGGTGAGCACGACGGCAAGGACGATCACCAGCACACGCTGCTTGAGCGAGAAGTCGAGGAGTCGGTCAATCATCAGTCCGCCTCCCCCAGTTCGCCCTTCTTCTCCTGGGACTTGACAAGGAATGAACCCTCGGTGACGACCTTCTCCCCCGCCTTCAGGCCGCCCAGCACCTCGTGGGAGCCGTCGCTGGTGGCGCCCAACTTCACCCGGCGCTTCTCGTACCTGCCGTCACCTGCGGTCACATAGACGACCGCCGTCTGACCTTCGCGTTGGACGGCGGCGTCCGGCACAAGCAGGCCGGACCGCTTGCCCACGGTGAGCTGCGCCTGCACGAACATACCGGGCTTGAGCTGGCGGCGGGGATTGGCGATCTCGCAACGCACCTTGACCGTGCGGGTCTTCTCGTCGAGCGTGTCGGAGACGTAGGTGACTTTTCCGGCGAATGGTTCGTCGGGGAACGCCGTGGCCGTGACCGTCACCTGCTGGCCGAGGGAGATCCGGCGCAGGTCCTTCTCGTAGACGTTGGCGTCAACCCAGACCGTGGACAGGTTCAGCAAGGTGAACAGCGTGGTCGTCGGGTCCACCACCTCGCCTCGGTTCACGGGTCGGTCGAGCACCCGCCCGGCGATAGGAGCGACGATGGCTACCCCCGCCGACGTCCCGGACACCGCGCTTACCCGGAGCAGCCGCAGCGCGTCACCGGCTGCTTTCAGCTCGACCTTCGCCTGCTCCACAGCGCTCTCCGCCTCGACGACCTCGCGGGCGCCGGCCAGGTTCTGTTTGGTCACCTGCGTCTCCCGTGCCAGCATGGAATCGAGGGCCCGGAGTCGCTCGTTCAGTTGCTCGACCGCCGCCCGCTTCTGCTCCGACCGAGCCAACTCGGCGCGCTTCTTTGCCTGGGCCAGTTCCGCCGCTTTCTGCTCCGCCTCGCGCTCTCCCCGCATCAGCTCGTTCTCTGCTGTCTGGACTTCGCGGCTGGCATAGACCTTCTGGTCGAAGACCTTCTGCTCGCGCGCCAGCGCCTGCTTGGCGATGGTTAGGCGCGCGTCGGCTCGCTCGGCGCTCGCCTGGGCGTCTGCCGCGGCGGCCCGGGCGGCTTCGAGGTCGCGCTTGGAGGCGGTGCCCGCCTCGAACAGCTTGTCCGCTCGGGCCAACTGGCTGTCTGCCACGCGCACAGCGCTCTGAACGGCGATCTGCGTCGCCTTGGCTTCCGCCGTTTCGTTCTGCGCGTCTTCCAGGGGCTTGTACTGGTACGCGCCGGCGGCGGCAAGCTGCTTCCGGCGCTCCACCTCCGCCTGGGCGAGCTTGCGGTCGGGTTCGGTACGCCCGAACGCAGCCTCCGCCGTCTTCACTGCCGAGTCCGCGGACGCGATCTCGCCGTCGTACTCGACGCGGGCACTGGCATACTCGCTGGCGACCTCCGCCCGTTCGCGCCGGACCTCGTCCAGCGGCTTCTGGGCGAACACGCCGGCAGCGGCCAGCCGCTTCGTGTTGGCAAGCTTTTTCTCCGTCAGGCGCAGGTTTGCCGCCGCTTGGGCGTGAGCCGCCCGCGCCCGCGCCACGTCGGTGCTGTCCACCACCGCGAGCACGTGCCCGGCCTTCACCGTGTCGCCCACGTTGGCGTGCAGTCGCGAGAGGCGACCCGAGACCAGCGAACCGACCTTCACCACCTTGTTGGTGTTGGCGACGACTTCCCCGGTTGCCGACAGCACGGTGCTGACCGTCCCCCGCTCCACCGGGGCTGTCCGAATGCCGGCAAGCTGGGCGCTCGCCTCGTCGAGCGCGATGACTTCCGCGCCACCACCCGCCTCGCCGCGCTCAGCCTGCGCGGCGTGCTCCTCGGTCGTCTCGCCCGGCCGCACCGCGCGGGTCCCCACTCGGTAGCCGGCCGCCGCAACCACAACCAGTACAGCCGCGTAGGCAAACATGGACTTCTTCATTGTTCTCCTCCTCGCACCGTCTGCGCCCCGGCAGCCGCCGGAGCGAAGGGCTCGCCCGCCGCTCGCCGCAGCTCGACCACGTTCCGCTGGTGCTCGGCAACAGCCCGAGCCAGGGCAGTTCGGGCGTCGGTGAGCGACTGCTGGGCGTCGATCACTTCCAGGTAGCCGGTGGCGCCCTGCTCGTAGCCGACCTGAGTCATCTTCATCAGTTCCTCGGCGTCAGGAACCACCTGCGTCTGGTAGCGCTGCACGATCTCGCGGGAGGTTTGCAGCCGGCGGAGCGCAGCCTCGACCTCCAGAGAGACGGCGTTCTGCGCCGCGGTCAGCAGCGCTCTCTGCTCCGCGAGGTTGGCCTGCGCTTCCCGGACCTGTCCGCGAACCGATCCCCAGTCCCAGCCGGGAACAGTCAGTCCCAAGGCAGTCAGTCCGGAGCGCCCCCCGCCGTCGTCGTGACCCAGCCGCGTCTGGAAGAACAAATCCGGGTTCCGCTGAGCGCGGGCCAGTTCCACAGCCTGAGAACGGGCGGACAGCCCCGCCTCCGCTGCCTGGACTTCCGGGCGTTGGGTAAGCGCGCGCGCCTTCAGCTCCGGCGCCGGCTCAAGCTCGGCGTACTGCAACTCCTCGGCAGGCGCGACCGGCGTCGCCGCCTCGCGGCCCAGCAGCCAGTTGAGCGCGGCGGCGCGCACGGCGACCTCCCCGCGCGCCGTCACCGACTCCTGCTCGACCCGGCCCACTTGCAGCCGCGTTCGCACTACGTGCGCCCGCGCCACGTCGCCCAGGTCGAACTGCCTTTGTGCCGCTTCGTGCAGGCTACGAGCCAGCTTCGCCGCCTCCTCCGCCAGCGCTTGCGCCCGCTCAGCCTCCTGCAGGTCCACGTACGCGGCGCTTACCGCTGCCAGCACTGCCAGCTCGACGGCCCGAAGTTCATGCTCTGCGACTTGCTTCTCCGACTCCGCCGTCCTCGCCCGGTGCTTCCGCTTGCCGAGGACCTCGAACACCTGTGTGACGATCACCGGGTTGTCGTTGGCCGACCCGACCGGCACCACCTGCACCTCGGGGTTGGGCAACGCCCGCGCCGCCGTAAGCCGCCCGCCGGCGGCAACCATGCGCTGCCGGGCCGCCTGAAGGCTTGGATTGCCCTGCAAGGCTTGTTGCAGGCACTCCTGGAGAGACAGGCGAGGGGGCGACTGCGGCGCGGGCGCAGCAATTGGCGGGGCAACTTGGCTTGACGGCTCTGCGTCCACCGCCACCTGACACAGAGCGACGAGCAATAGCGGGGCAAACGACTTCACTGAGAACCTCCTGTAGCAACGAATGACACGCCCGGCGGAGCCTCGCGGCGCCAGCAGGGGCGACTGACCCGTTTCGAGCTACAGGAGGGGAGGAGGACGGGCGGAGAAGGGGGAGGAATGTCCGGGGAATGGCTTCGAAGTGCGACTCGAAAGCCACGCACAGAGAGTCACCCCAGAGGGCGATTCCGGCGCGGCGAGGCTAACCGGGGGCAGCGCGTCGACGGCAGCCAAGCCCCCCCCGTTCGCGGAGCGCCACAGACCCGGGCGCGACGCACCCGTCGGGGCGAACTCGCAGCAACCGGAGCAACCCAGACAGCGCCCCTCGCGCTCACAATCGCAGTCTCCGGCTTCACTGTGTACCTCGATTGCGCACACGCAGCCGCCGTTCTCCCCGGCAGGTTCGGCATGACCGAGGGTGGTGAACACGCCGGCCCAGAGGACCAGGAGAAAGTTCGCGGCGATTCGTGTGGGGAAACGACCAAACATGATTCGACGACACGGGTAGTATGCGCCAAGGCAGGAGACAGGGCAAGGGCTTCAGCGCCGTCGCGGCTCGCCTCGCCCGCCCGCCGAGCCGTCAGCCGCCGACCGCCATGAGGTCGAGGCACGCCAGCGTCTTCTGGTCGCGGATGATGAGCTTGCCGTTGCTGTACGCGAGGGGGCCCCACACCTCAGGCCCGCTCAGGAAGGACGCGCGTCCCAGTTCCTTGTACTCGTTCGGGTTCGCTTCTGCCATCACGAGCGTGCCGTCGTCGCCGTTGAGGAGGAAGATCAGCCCGTCGACCAGGATCAAGTTCCCCATGCCGAATCCTGGGCGGTTACCGGTCTCCCACTTCACCTGGCCGTCCAGCGCAATGCAGCGCAAGCCGCCCTTGTCGTCGCTGCTGTTCCCGTAGAGGAAGCCCTCGTACAGGATCGGCTGGGGGATCTTGCTGCTCATGATGCCCTTGGTGCTCTTCCAGACTTCGCTTGTGCTGAAGCCGTCGCCGTCCTTGCTGACCTTGAACATCGCGCCGCCGGCCCCGTAGCCGCCGGTCAACACGATGCGACCGGCGCCGACGTGGAGCGGCGACGGGATGCTGATCTTGACCGAGTACCCATCGTACTTCCAGAGCTGACTGCCAGTGGCCGGATCGACACCGATGGTGTAGGCGCCCTTCCCGCTGACCGCGAGCATCGGCGCGCCAGCGACGGTCAGCGGCATCGGGGAGCTGTAGTCGAGCTGGACGCCACCGGGATTGGACGTCGTCCACTTCACTGCGCCGGTAGCTTTGTCGTAGGCGACGACAGCAGCCTTGGTCCCCCACGGAGCCACGATCAAGGAGTCGCCGTAGAGGAGCGGATTCTGCGACACCCCCCACTGCGGGAGCTTGGCGCCCCAGTCCTCGAGAAGCTTGGCTTGCCACAGCACGGTCCCGTCCACGAACGACGCAGCGCAAATGTGGCCGAAGGGGCCGATGGAGTACACGGTCTTGCCGTCAGTGGCGGGCGTCGAGCGGGTCCCGTTGTGCGGCAAGGTCCCTGGCGCCTCGTCGGTGCGGCGCCAGACTTCCTGCCCGTCTGCGAGGCGGATCCGCCGAAGGACATCCTGCGCGTTGTTCTCCCGATCAAGGATCAACGCGCTGTCTCCGAAGACCGCAGCGCCGCCGTATCCCGGCCCCACCGGGATCTTCCAGAGCACCCTCGGCCCACCGGCAGGCCACGAGCGGGGGAGCTTGGGTGACTCCGGCGCAATCGCGTTGCGGTCGGGCCCGAGAAACTGGGGCCAATCCGCCGCCTGGACCTCAACCGGAAGGCACGGCCCCACCAGCACACCGAACAGCACCGCCAACCCAATCCGTCTCAATACCATCTCGCTTCTCTCCTTCGAAAATGTAGCCCGACGCGCCAGCGGAGGGACTCCCTCGGCTTGGCGCGCAAACGCCCGGCGTTTGATCGGGCTACGTCTTCATCCGTTGGGGTGTTCAAGCGAAGCGCGGACACGAATGATTCCTCTGCCCGCCTTGGTTTCAGTCTCCGCTTTGACGCGCGGAACGCCCGCGAAGTTCTGTGTCGCCCCGACAAGTAACCAGGCACGCAGCCTGTACCTCGCTGCGCTGCGCTTGAGCGCGCGTGAGCGACGGCTACGGTTGCGTTAGCCAGTGGCGGATCGCCTGGACCAGCTCTACTCCCCCAAACCCGAGTGCCCGGATAGCCCCTCGACGGTCAACGACCACGTCGTAGGGGACGCAGACCGCCCCGTAGAGCTGTCCCAGCGGACCAATGGCGGAGTCGGTGCTGCCCTCGGCGTGATCCAGTACGTGAGTCAGCGGCAGCTTGTTGGCGCGCAGGTAGTCGGAGGCCACCTCGCGCTCTCTGTCTTCGTTGATACAGAGGACCCGCAGGCCCTGGTCGGCAAAACGCTCGTGGCAGTAGAGCACCGTGGGCATCCGCGTGCTGCAGGAGCCGCACCACGTTGCCCAGAAGTGCAACAGCACCACTTGTCCGCGCAGGTCAGACGGCCGAAGCGTCTCCCCATGGCGCGTCAGGGTCTCGAAGTCGGGTGCCGGTGCGTCGAGTCGCTTCCGTTCGCGGCTCTCACACCAACGTTCACTGCTTGGAAGCACCACTTGCTTCGCTCGTGCTGTGCGACCGTGTCGGTACCGCACCCGGAGTGTGTCGCCCTCCTTCGTTTGGCTGAGGACGGCACGGACGTCGGCGCGCCGAGCGACAGGCTGTTCGTTCAGTACCTCGATCATGTCGCCGACCTGAAGGCCCGCCACTTCTGCGGGCGAATCGGGCATGACGAGGGTCACGTCGCCACTGCTGTCCCGGACATCAACGCCCAAGAACCCGCGCAGCGGCTCGTGTGCGCCCCAGCGTGTTTCCAGTTCCGCAAGCGACTCCCTCATCGGCGGTCCTTGCGGGAGCACCACTCGAACGGGTAGCTCACGCAGAAAGACGGGCAGGTCATCCAACGTAGCCCACTTCCGCTGCAGCGTACTGGGGGCTATCTGCCAGAAGAAGCCGATGGAATCACCCGTGCGGAAGTCGAACCACGCCATGTCCACTCGCAACGGCAGTGCGTCTGCGCAAGGTGCCGGCCCCTCTCCGCCACCGGCACCCTGGTCCTGCCGGACCTCCCTGCGCACCTCGCCCCAGAACACCAAATCCGCGCCGAGGTGCTTGCCCAGTTCGTAGCAGCGCAGCGCGTCGTCGGTGTAGGCGGGCGCGACATGCACCGTTCCCTCGTGTCTCGCCACGTCGCACGCGAATCCGCCTTGGTCCAGATACTCGGTGAGACGCTCCGTGAGCTGCGAAGCACACGTGCCCACCTCGTCAGTCTGCCGACCGAAGGGCACCACGACCGCGCGGGGAGACGGGTCCAGCATAGCTGCGTCCTGCGCCATGGGCGATTCTCCTGCTGCTTTCGCATTGAGCTATGCAATCCGGCACAGCCGCCGGCAGACTCGCCAGCCAGTGTGGGCGAGGCTACAGCAGCGTCTTCAGCGCCGACACCAGCGCCTCCACGTGTCGCGGCGTCGCGCTCTCGCCCATCAGCCCGATCCGCCACGCCTTGCCTTTGTGCTCGCCCAGCCCGCCGCCGATCTCGAGGTCGTACTCGTCGAGCAGCCGCTTGCGGACGGCGCCTTCGTCGACGCCTTCGGGCGTGGCGACGGCGTTGAGCATCGGCAACTGGTGAGCCGGATCGGCGAGGTAGCGCAGGCCGAGCGATTCGAGTTCCGACTTCAGCGACTCGTGGACGCGCGCATGGCGCTGCCAGCGTGCCTGCAAGCCTTCGTCGAGCACCAGCCGCAGCGCTTCGTGCAGGGCGTAGTTCATGTTGATCGGCGCCGTGTGGTGGTAGAGCCGCTCGGTTCCCCAGTACTGCCGGACCAGGCTCATGTCGAGGTACCAGCTCTGCACCTTGGTCTGGCGGGCGTCCATCGCGGCGACAGCGGCCGGGCTGAAGGTGACGGGCGACAAACCGGGCGGGCACGAGAGGCACTTCTGCGTGCCGCTGTAGCAGGCGTCGATCTGCCAACCGTCCACGTCGACCTCCATGCCGCCGAGGCTGGTGACGGTGTCGACCAGCAGCAGACTGCCGGCGTCGTGCACCACCTTGCTGATCTCCGGGATCGGCTGCGCGGCGCCCGTGCTGGTCTCGGCGTTGACGATGCCGACGACTTTGAACGGGCCGCTTTGGCTGATCGCCGCCTGGACCTGCTCCGCCGTGAACACCTGACCCCACGGCACGTCGATGGTCGTCACCGTGGCCCCGGCGCGCCGCGCCACGTCGGTCATCCGCTGCCCGAACACACCGGCAATGCAGACCAGCATCTTGTCGCCCGGCTCGATGAGGTTGACGACACAGGTCTCCATGCCGGCGGAGCCGGTGCCGCTGACGGCCAGCGTCAGCTCGTTCTTCGTCTGGAAGACGGCCTGGAGCCTCTCGCGAATGTCGTTGAGGACGCCGAGGAACTGCGGGTCCAAGTGCCCGACGGTCGGGCGAGCCATCGCCTCCAGAACGCGGGGATGCACGTCGGACGGGCCGGGGCCCATCAGCAGTCGGGGTCTCAGGTCTGTTAGGTTCGTCATCGTCTGTCTCTCCTCGTGATCCTCGATGCAGCTACGGACCACCGCTGAAGAAGGTAGCCGAAAAGGGAGCGAAAGGCAAGCAGGGGAGCGACCCGTGGTGGCGGTGGCGTGGCTCGGTCAGGAGCGGGATCGCACCCACGCCCTCGACTTCCGGAAGTCGGAGGCGGAAGGGAAAGCGCGCGAGGACGCGAACAGATGATGGCGGAACCGACGGAGACGACGAGGATGCAGGCGCCTGAGCCAGCGAGGTCAATCGGGTGACCCCATCCCCTATCGTGGTCAAGGGCGTGGCTGTCACCCCGTTCCCCGATCCCCCAAGTCTTCAAACGCTGATGGACGGCGGATGGCGCGTAGGCTCGTCAGGACCCCGGTCCCCCGCGGTGTCAGGATCCAGCAGTTGTGCGTCTCTCCAGGGCCCTGCTCCAGCGCCTTCATCCGAATGAGACGCAGTGCCCGGAGCTGGACAAGCAGCGTGTCGAAGTCGCCCTGGTCTACAACGAACGATCCGACCTTCCTGCCTGGCCACGCCTGCTCCATTCGTGAAACGTTCTCTTTCTCGGTGAACGCGTTTAGGGCAGCATAGATGCTCTGCTGGGATTCGAGAGCCATCATTCGCGGTCCGATCGCCTTGAAAACCTCGTTCACCGTCGGGCGGAACTGGTCCGTGGACGGTTCGTGGATGTCGAAGTGGGTGTCTTCGGCCACGAACCGGAACTTGAGCGGAAGCGGATCCTCGCCCTGCAACAGGTCCGCGATGTCTGGCAGGTCGCCTTGCTGTGCTCCTGCCAACTGCGCCTCAAGCTCCTCAATTCGCTTGTGGAGCTTCGCCACCCCCTCCTGGTCATCGGCCGAGTCAGCCCCTGCGCGCACCCATCCGAGGCGAAGATGGCCACGAATGAGGCTCGGGAGGCTTGTGGCTACCCGCCGGGCTAGCTCATCTGGCGTCGCCCAGTGTCCGCATGATCTCTCCGCCAGTAGTTCCCGGAACTCACGCACACGGCGGCTCTCATCCGCTGTCTGTCCTCCCTGCTCAACTGCCGCCCAGTCCGGACCTTCGAACAGGAAGGCAGCCGAGGGTATGCCTCTGTCACGCGCATGCCGGTACTCCTTCTCCGTGTAGCTACACTCGCGACCGGGAGTCCACGATCCAAACCTCTCCTTCACCACCACCAAGTAGTAGTCGCAGTCATCTATCACCTTGGCAATGAGCGTCCAGAGGTCCTCGTTTGCGGCGGGGAACAGTTCCATTCCCGCAGGTATGCAGTTCATCTCCAAGAGGGAGTGCATTACGGCTTGGCGCTCGTCTTTCAGGTCCTTGTACGTTGAACTGACGAACACCTGATATCGTTTGTCCATACTGACGCTCCCACGATACATTGGCGCACTCAATCACGACGCCCATGCCAGTACACAGTCTATAGCTCTCGACCTGCCTCGGCAATCCCCTCCGCCACTCGCCTCCTCACCGCGGATGCCAGGGCACACACCTACGCGCTTCACTTCGCTGCAGCCGTGCCGGTTCAGGGATGTCGCCCCATCGTGTTCGCGTTCTCATTCTGGCCGTGAATCTCCGCCTCTTGCCAACAGCACGAACAGCAGGCATCATCTTGCAGCGTGCCCGGCGTGGTGCTGCCTGTCTGGCAGGTCGAGCGGAGCATTGGCAATTGGTTTCCGCAGAGCGGTAGTTCAGGTGGTGCCCGGTTGCGGCTGGCAGAGGGACCGACCTGCCTGGAGGGTTGGGCGAACCTCCAGGAAGGTTGGTGCCCCTTGGTGGCGGATCGGGCGTTCACAATGGCCGGTCAGCCGGCCTCGATGGACAGATCGACCAATCCGCTTGTCAGATCGACTAATCTGCTCGGCAGATCGGCTAATCTGCTTGACAGATCGATTAATCCGCTTGACAGGTCGGCTAATCTGCTTGGCAGATCGGCTAGTCTGCTTGACAGATCGACCAATCCGCTTGTCACATCGGCTGATCTGCTTGACAGGTCGTCCAATCTGCTTGACAGGTAGATCAATCTGCTTGGCACATCGGCTGGCCTCCTTGACAGATCGACCAATCTGCCTGCCAGACTGGCTGGCCCGCGTCCAGGCGCCCTGGCTTGGCGGCAGCGGTCCCGGAGGAACCTACGCCCCACCCGCCGCGACCCGCTTCGCCACCAGCACCGTCAGGTCGTCGTGCTTGCCGCCGCGTTCGAACTCGTTGACCGTGTCCACCAGCGTGTTGGCCAGCGGGCGGGCCTCGGCGCTGCGGTTGTCGTGCAGGAGACTGCGGAACCGGGCTTCGCCGTAGGGTTCGGACTCCTGATCCCGGGCGTCGAGCACGCCGTCGGTGTACATGACCAGCGTGTCCCCTTCGCCCATTTCAGCCTGCGCCTCCGGGTAGTCCCAGTCCGGCATGACGCCGAGCGCCGGACCGAGCGTGGTCAGCTCTCTCAGCTCGCTGCCGTTGGCCGGGCTGAGCAGTGGGGGCACGTGGCCCGCGTTGCAGTAGTCGAGGCGCCCGTTGCGGAGGTCGAGGATGGCGTAGCACAGCCCGATGTACATGTCCGGCTGCAGGTCCTGGTAGACGAGTCCGTTGAGCTTGGTCACCACGTATCCGGGCGAACCGGACTCGGGCGCCACCGCCCGCAGAGCGTACTTGAGCAGCGGTAGCCGGATCTGCGCATCGAGGCTCTTCCCCGCCACATCGGCGATGCACAGACCGAGGCGCCCGTCGGCCAGCTTCAGCACGTCGAAGTAGTCGCCCCCGGCGTTCACCCGAGCAGGCTGTACGCGCCAGCCGACGTCCAGCCCTTCCGTCTCGGGTACCGGTCCTGCCAGCAGGAGGCGGTGAATCTGACGGGAGAACCGCATTTCGTTCTCGTACTGGTCGATCAGCTCTCGCGCCTCCACCAGGTTCGACCGCTCGTGCTCCTGCGCCTCCGAGAGGTATCCCGACAGGAGGGCAATCAGGTAGAGGAACGGAATGCCGGCGCTCAGACTCTGTCGCAGGGCATCCAGCACCGCCTCGGTCTGCAACCCACTGGTGGAGACGAGATACACGTGGAGGAAGCTCGCCACAGTGGCGACGAGGACGGCTCCGCCGACCTTGAACCACATCGCCGCCACGATGGTCACCAGGAAGTACAGCGGGAAGAGCTGGTTCCGCGGCAGCCCGCCAAGGTTGAGGTAGATCGTCACCAGCGCCAGGTCGATGAGGAGCATGACGTGCCGCTGATAGGGGAACCGGATCCGGCGCCAGTAGAGGAGCGCGGTGAGCAGGTTGTAGACGCTGGCGCCGATCAAGAAGTAGAACGCGGCGTCGGTGACCACAACCCGCGTCTGGCTGATGCGCGGAAGCAACGCCACCAGGATGATGACCAGCGTGCGGAAGAGCGCGACGACGATCTCGGACTCAGCCAGGTCGCGGAAGGACCCTCGATTCGGTTGTCTGGCAGGCTGTCTCAGTCGCACGGAGAATCACTCTGGGCCCAGGCAAGGCGGAAGCTTATTCTATCCCGTTTCCCGGGGTGCGTCCCACGATGCCGAACTCACTCACAGACATCGAAGGCGTGCTTGTCGGGCACGCAACCGACGAGCAGGCTGCAACCGGCTGCACGGTTGTGCTGCTGCCGGAAGGAACGACCGGCGGCGTCGACGTGCGTGGCGGAGCAGCCAGCACGCGCGGAACACTCACGCTGGATCCCGGCAACGTCGTTGAGCACGTAGACGCGCTTGTCCTGACCGGCGGGAGCGCGTTCGGACTCGACGCAGTGTGTGGCGTCATCGACTGGCTGGAGGAGCGGGGCCGCGGCTTCGACGTGGGCGTCACGCGAGTGCCCATCGTCGCGGGCGCCGTCCTGTTCGACCTCGCAGTTGGCGCTCCGCGCGTTCGACCGGACAAAGCAATGGGCCGGGCGGCCTGCGACGCGGCCTCCGCCTCACCGCCGGCGGAAGGCAACGTCGGCGCCGGCACGGGGGCCAGCGTCGGGAAGCTCTACGGAGTACAATACGCCTGCAAGGGCGGTGTCGGCTCCGCCTCGGTGAAGCTTGGCGAGGGCGTCACAGTCGGGGCGCTGGTCGCGGTGAACGCCTTTGGCGACGTGATCGATCCCGCCACCGGGGAGATCGTCGCCGGCGCGCGCGACCCCGCGACCGGGCGCTTCGCAAACACGACCGCGCGGATGAAGTCCGGAACGCATCGCCCGAGCTTCGGCACGCCCGCCACCAACACCGTGATCGGCGTCGTCGCCACCGATGCCGCGCTGACCAAGGTGGAGGCCAACCGCGTCGCGTTCATGGCGCAGGACGGACTGGCCCGCGCAGTGCGCCCGGCACACACCCTGTTCGACGGCGACACGCTCTTCGCTGCCGCAACCGGCCGGCTTCCCGGAGACGTCAACACCATCGGCGCCGCCGCCGCGGAGATGGTGCAGGAAGCGATCCTGCGCGCCGTGCGGGCAGCGGCGTCGTTGCATGGCGTGCCGAACGGGGGCGAGATCCTACAAGGACAAGGACTGCACCACTGAGACACTGAGTTCACGGAACGCACGAACGAACCATGCTCTTCGCAATCGACATCGGAAACACCAACATCGTGCTCGGCGTCTTCAACGGGGACGAGCTGGTCGGGCATTGGCGCCTGGCGACGGGCACCAACCGAACGGCAGACGAGTTCCTCCTGCAGGTCAAGGCGCTCTTCGACCTGCGGGACATTCGCCTCGCCGACATCGACGGGATCATCTTGGCCACGGTGGTGCCGACGTTGATCGATCCCGTGGTCACCATGTGCGAGCGCTACTTCAGGCAGCAACCGGTCATCGTCGGCCCGGGCGTGAAGACGGGCGTCGCCGTCGAGTATGAAGACCCGAGGGAGGTGGGTGCCGACCGCGTTGTCAACGCGGTTGCCGCGCACCTTCGGTATGGCGGCCCGTGCATCGTCGTCGACTTCGGCACTGCAACCACCCTCGACGCGATTGACGCGAACGGCGCTTACCTGGGCGGCGCCATCGCCCCGGGTATCAGCATTTCCTCCGAGGCGCTCTTCCAGCACGCCGCCAGACTCCCGCGCGTGGAGCTGCTGCCGCCGAAGGTCGCCATCGGCCGCAACACCGTGAGCAGCATGCAGTCCGGTATCGTCTACGGCTATGTGGGGCTGGTGAAGGAGTTGATCACCCGGTTCCGGGCCGAGTTGTCTCCCGACGCCAAGGTCATCGCCACCGGCGGGCAGGCCGAGCTGATCGCGCCGCACACAGGGATGGTCGACCACATCGCCCCGCTGCTCACCCTGTGGGGACTGAAAGAGATCTACCGGCGGAACCAATGAGCATACCGGAGTGCGGAATGCGGAGTGCGGAATGCGGAATGGGCTCGGGGGTGAGGGCACCGGGAGTGTCAAGCGATGCCCCTCAATTCGCTCCTCTCCTCCCGACGCCCCTCCGCCTGGGTCCTCTCACCATCGACCCGCCCACGGTCCTCGCGCCGATGGCGGGCTTGACCAGTGCGCCCTTTCGGCTGCTGTGCCGCGAGCAGGGCTGCGGGCTGGTTGTCTCGGACCTCCTCAGCGCCAATGCCATCGTCTACGGGAGTGAGAAGACCGGGCACTTGATGCGCCACCTGGAAGCCGAGCGCCCCGTCTGCCTGCAGCTTTTCGGTGGGGAGCCGCAGCTCGTGGCGGAAGCGGCCCGGCGCGCAGAGCAGACGGGTGTCGACGCGTTGGACCTGAACATGGGATGTCCGGTGCCAAAGGTCGCCAAGGCCGGCGCGGGCTGCGTACTGATGCGCAACCCCGAGCGGGCCGCTGCTATCGCCCGTGCGGTCACCAGTGCGGTGTCGGTCCCGGTGACCGTGAAGACCCGACTCGGCTGGAACCACGAGGAGCGCAACGCCGTGGAATTCGCCAGACGGCTCGAGCAAGAGAGCATCGCTGCTATTACGGTCCACGGCCGGGTCGGCTCGCAGGGGTATGGCGGCCGCGCAGACTGGGCCGCGATTGGCGAGGTGAAGGCGGCGGTCTCCCTCCCGGTGATCGGCAACGGCGACGTGCGCACTCCCGAGGACGCCGTCGCTCTCTTGCGGCAAGCCGGCTGCGACGCCGTCATGATCGGCCGCGCGGCCGCGGGCGAGCCGCAGCTCTTCCGCCGCGTGGCACACTACTTCCGGACGGGCGAAGTCCTTGCCGGTCCGAGCCCAGCCGAGCGAATCGCCACTGCGCTGCGACATGCGCGCATGCTGGTGGAGTGGACCGACGAACTCACCGCCAGCCGAGAGATGCGCTGCCACCTGGTTCCGTACCTGCGGGGCCTGCCCAACGCCTCGCACGTTCGGCAAAAGGCGTGCAAAGTGGGATCGCTCGCCGAGTTCGAAGCGTTGCTGACCGAGTACCGGCAGACGCTGGAGCTTCCGGCGCCCGCTCCATAGAAGGAACACCGAGTTCCCAGGACGCCCGGACTTGTCCGGGGAGTCCCCAGCGCCCGCTCCGTAGACAGACCGCGCCGCCCTTCGTCCGTCAAGTCAGCGTTGCCCCGAGGGCAATCGCATGAGAGCTGGCAAGCACATGGTCTTCGCCCTGGAAGGGCAGCTTGAGAGTAGCCCGGCGGCTTCAGCCCTGGCACTATCTGCCGCGGACAACAGCAAAGTCCTGAAGGGACGACTGCTGGGGTGAGTCAGCCGTCCCTTCGGGACTTCGGGAGGTTCGCGGGCCCCAGACCCCAGGGCTGAAGCCACTGGGCTACTCTCACCCGGTCCTTTCAGGACCCGAATCCGCCCAGCACGATTTCGTGCGAGGTGCTTGCCTCACCCCAAGGGGGTCTTCCGTGGAGAAATTCGCCTTCATCATCCATCCGATGGACAAGTCCGACGTGGCGCGGAAGTACAAGATCGCCAACTTCCTCCCGGAGAGCGCCGTCGAGTGGGTCGTCAAGCGGATGGAGCCGAAGTACGTGTCGCACGTGACGGGCGTTCGCTCCAAGACGGGCACGGAGTTGGAGGGGTGGTTGGTCGGTTGCCCCCTCACCGCGCGGCAGATGCTGGCGCTGGACGAGGGTTTCGTGCTGGACAAGATCACCGCCACGGCGAAGCTGGCGCAAGAACTCGGGGCCGGCATTGTCGGGCTGGGCGCGTTCACGTCGGTGGTTGGCGACGCCGGGGTCACCATCAAGGCGGGGGTCGATATTGCCGTCACCTCGGGCAATAGCTACACGGTTGCCACGGCCGTCGAGGGCTTGTTCAAAGCGGGCGATCTGATGAACGCCCCGGCCGATTCTGTCGGCGCTGTGGTCGGCGCGGGCGGGTCCATCGGCAAAGTCTGCGCCCGGCTCATGGCGCGCCGCCTGCCCAAGCTCATTCTCATCGACAAGAACCCCGACGCTGTGGCCGACGTCGTGGCCGACCTCAAGCAGCAGGGCAAGTGCGAGGTCGAAGTTGCCCCCGAGGTGTCCACCGCACTGCCCCAGGCAGACTTGGTCATCGCCGTGAGCAGCGCCGCCAAGGCCATCGTCCAAGCGAAAGACCTGAAGCGCGGCAGCGTCGTCTGCGATGTCGCCCGGCCGCGCGACGTGTCGCGCCGCGTCGTGGAAGAACGCAACGACGTACTCGTCATCGAGGGCGGCATGATCGCCGTGCCCGGCGAGCCGGACTTCGGCTTCAACTTCGGCTTCCCCCCCGGCACCGCCTACGCCTGCATGTCCGAGACGATGATTTGCGCGTTGGAGGGCACCTACGAGTCCTACACCCTGGGTCGCGACCTGGCCATCGACCAGGTCGAGCGCATTGGCCAACTCGCGCAGAAACACGGCTTCGAACTGGCCGGGTTCCGGAGCTTCGAGCGCAAGGTGGAAGAGGACTACATCGAGTCGGTGCGGCGAAACGCGGGACGGGCTTGAGGGCGGTCGTCGACGCCCCTACTTCGCCAACGCCGGCTGAAGACTCGCAACGACTGCCTTCGCCAACTCCGCCGATCCCTCTGGGCCGAAGTGGACGTTGTCCGGCAGTTGGAGCTCCTTGATCTTGGGCAGCGCGAAGGCATAGAGGTCGTCGAGGGCGATGCCGTTCTCGTCCATGATCTTCTTAGCGGCGGCGTTGTAGGCGATCACGTCGGCGTTCTTGCGTGGCGGCGTGCACTTCTCCGGGACGGGGGTGGTGCTGCACCAGACCAGCTTGGCGCCGGTCGCCTTCAACTGCTTGACGAGCTCCTTCAGGTTCTTGGCGTACTCGTCGAGCGGCACCTGGTACTTGCCCGCGTCATCCAGCCTCAGGTCGTGCAGCCCCCAGTTGAAGTGGATGACGTCCCACTTGCCGTCGCCCAACCAGCGCTTCAGGCTCTCCAGACCTCTGAGGGTCGGGCCACCGTTGGTCGGGATACGGTGGACGTTTGCCTTGCCCTTGAGCAGCTCTCGCACCGGGAGCGTGTAGCCCATCGAGATGGAGTCGCCGATAAGCAAGACGCGCGGCAGGCCGGCCACGTCCTGAATCGGCGCCAGGCTCGGGTCCGGCCGCCGGGCTGGGGCGCCGGCCTTGCCGGTCGCTTTGCCGCCGGCTTCCGCCCAGACGGGGAGGGCGATCAGCGAGGCGGCCAGTGCTGTCAGACCAACGATTGCGCAGAGCTTCATGGTGTCTCTCTCCTGGAGGAACGGGTTGGCGCCGACAGTGGTTACCCGCCGGCGCGTCGAGCAGGAGGTTCTCCGGCGACAGCGAATCCCCTTGCCGGTTCAGTCCCGCCGGTCCTGCCCCGGCAGAAGGGGTTTCGGTCGCTGGCGCGAATCCCATTGCGTCCCTGCAGTCCCTTCCGTCCTTGCCCGCCCATGAAGCTGCCCTCCCCCCCAACTCGCGTGGCCCTGATGCTGTTAGCCGCCCGCTTGGCTTGCGCCCTCGCGGCGGCGGCCGAAGCGCCCCGGCCGGAGCCACCGCCGGATTTGGTCATCCAAGCAGGTAGTGTCCTCCCGCTGTATGGACCGGCGATCAAGGGCGGTGCCATCGTCATCCGCGGCGGGAAGATCGTAGCGGTCGTCCCCAAGGGCGAGGCGCCGGCCGGCGTGAAGGTGCTCGACTTCCCCACCGGGCTGGCCCTGCCGGGGCTGATCGACTGCTCTTCGCGGCTGTTCGTCCCCCCTGCCGAGAAGGGCGAAGACGAGCGGGTCGCGCCGCACTTCGACCTCACCGACGGGCTCGACCCCTACGACCGAGACCGGCAGGAAGTCCTGGCCCAGGGCGTCACCTCCGTGTATGTGTCTCCTGGAAGCGAGGGCGCGCTGGGCGGGTTGACGGCAGTGGTGAAGCTCAACGGCGCCGAGCTTCGGGATCAACTCGTGGTCAAACGGCGCGTGGCAGTGAAGGGCAGCCTCGGGGTCAGCCAGGACAACATCTCGTCGTCCATTCAACGATTGGCCGACTACGCCACCATTCGCGAGGAGCTGTTGGCCGCTCAGCGATACCTCGACGAGTATGAGGGCTATCAGCGGGAACTCCGCAAGTACGAGAAGGCAGCCAAGAAGGCGCAGGACGCCAAGAAGAACGCTGGCGCCGCGAAGCCCAATGGCGAGAAGAAGCCGGAGCGCCCGGCGCGGCCGAAGCGCGACCCGGCCAAGGGCGCGCTGGTACAGGTGCTCCGAGGCGCGGTGCCGCTCCAGCTTGAGGCGTACCGGGAAGACTGCGTGCGCAACGCGCTGCGGCTGCAGCAGGAGTTCGGCTTCAAGCTGATCCTGGAGGGCGCCACCGAGGCGTATCGGCTGGTGGACGAGATCGCCGCTGCCCACGCGCCTGTCATCGTGGCGCCGGTGGTGCAGTCGTTCCGGCTGTTCCCGCAGCTCGATCTGAGGAACCACTCACTGAGCAATGCAGCCGCCTTGAGCCGGGCCGGCATCGACGTGTTGGTGGGAACTGGGGGCGACACAGGCAGGGAGTCGCAGTTCCTGGGCGTGGCAATCGCCCAAGCAATCCGCGGCGGCCTGAGGCGCGACGCGGCACTGCGAGCCGTCACGGTCGACGCGGCCCGCGTGCTCGGAGTCGAGAAGCGGGTGGGCAGCTTTGCGCCGGGCTGCGACGCCGACATTGTGGTCTTCGCCAGCGAGCCGTGGGCGCCCGACGCAGCCGTTCAGGCGGTGTTCATCGACGGGCAGCTCGTGTACGGAGGCGCGCAATGAGAGCTGGTCTCGTTTGGGGTGGCATTCGCGCTCCGTACCCGAACAAGTTCGGGCGTCCCTTGGGTGCCGTGTTCCTGGTTCTGAGTCTGTCGTTCGCGGAGGGTGACACGTTGCTCCTGCGGAACGCGCGAGTCGTCATTGTCTCGGGCGCGACACTGCCGCAGGCCGACGTGCTGGTAGAGGACGGCGTTATTCGCGCCGTGGGCGAGAAGCTCGAAGCGCCGCCGGGGGCGAAGCGAATTGACCTGTATGGACGCACGCTGACGCCCGGATTCATCGACTGCGCGTCGTACCTCGGTCTCTACTACGAACGCGAGGAAACGCTCGACGCCGTCACCCCGGAACTCACGGTGCTTGACGCCTTCGCGCCCAAGGCGCCTTCGCTGCTGGAGGCGCTTCGCGCCGGGGTGACGACAGTCCACTTGGTGCCCGGTGAACACAACGCCGTCGGCGGGCTGACGGCCATTGTGAAGCTGGACCGCAGCGACGGTGCGTGCCGAGTCCTCGAGCCGCGGGCCGGGCTCGGCGTGTCGTTGACAGACGCCGCCCTGCTGCCGCTTCGCGAACCGACGACTCGACCGGACCTCGAAGAGCTGTTGCGGCGTGCTTTCTCAGCGGCCGAAGCCGGCAGTCCCCTCGCGGAGGCGCGCCAGGAGCGGCTGCCGGTGTGGATCCAGTGCGACGAGGTGGACCAGCTTCAGACAGCCCTGGCGCTTGCCGGAGAACTGCGGCTCCACGTTCGGTTGCTCGGCCCTGTCGAGGCGCACCGGATCGCGGCGCGCCTGCGCGAAGCGGAAGCGCCGGTGGTGCTCCCCACGTTCCAGCGCCTCGACGGCGCCGTCGGCCTGAACGGGATCGCCGAGTTGGCGCAGGCTGGCGTTCGGCTGGCGTTCGGTTCGTGGACGCCCGTGGCAGCCGCCGACGACCTCCGGACTACGGCAGCCCTCGCCGTTTGGCACGGACTCCCGCGCGACCAAGCGCTGCGCGCACTCACACTGGATGCCGCGCAGATTCTCGGTATTGCCGACCGGACGGGCAGCGTTGAGCCCGGCAAGCAAGCCGACTTGGTGGTGTGGAACGGCGACCCGCTGGACCTCACCTCGCGGGTGGAGCGCGTCTTCGTCGAGGGGCGAGTCGTCTACGGGGAGGCATCGCCGTGACCGCGCGCTGGGCAACTGCAACTGCGTTCCTCGCCGCTGTGGCATTCGCCACGGCCGTTCACGCACAGGACCTCGTTGTCCGTGCCGGCACGATTTTGCCTATTGCCGGCGACCCCATTCGGAACGGCGTCCTAGTCGTCCGCGACGGCAAAGTGGCGGCTGTCGGCGCCGACGTTGCGGTGCCCGCGGGGGTGCCGGTCGTCGAGCTGCCCCAGAGCACAATCATGCCCGGCCTCATCGACGCCAACGCCTGGGAGGGTTGCCGCGGCCAACTGAGCGAGGAGAGCCGCGAGGTGTTCCCGTCGTACAAGGTCGCCCGGGCGCTCGATCCCGACAGCCCGCAACTCCGGCAACTGGCGCAACGGGGGACGACGGCGGTCTGCTTGTCGCCCGGCCACCGCGCCGTGATCGGCGGGCTGTGCGCTGTCGTCCAGACGGCAGGACCGACGCGCGAGGCGATGGTCGTCACCGACCGGGCTGCGCTGCAGGCGGTCGTCGGCTGGGAAGCCTCCTCGGGCAACCGCATTCCCTGGCGCGAGTCTCCGGACACCTTCTACTACCGTCGCCCAACCACCCGCATGGGCGTTGTGTGGGAGCTGCGGAAGGCGTTCTTCTCGGTCACCGAGGAAGGCCAGCCCGCGCCCGATCCGGCCGATGCCGAAGTGCTTCGCGCGGTCGTCGCGGGGCAGCTCCCGCTCCGCGTTGCGGTCCGGCGGATGATCGACATCGAGACGACCTTCCGCATTGCCGACGAGTTCGGCCTCCACAACCTTGTGTTGGAGGAAGCCTTCGAGGCGTTCAAGGTCGCCGACGAGATCGCCCGCCGAAACGTGCCCGTAGTGCTCAGCAACCTGTTCTACCTGGGCGACGGCCAGCCGCAGACGCCCGAGATGCACCTGAACAACGCGGGTATCCTTGCCAAGGCGGGCGTGAAGATCGCCTTCGGCACAGCACTGAGCGACGGGCGGCCCGACCTGCTCACTTGTGCAGCGATTGCGCACCGGTACGGTCTCCCGCGAGACGACTGCCTCAAGGCGCTCACCGTGAACGCGGCGGAGATCCTCGGCGTTGCCGACCGGATCGGCTCGCTGGTTCCGGGGAAAGACGCCGACTTCGTGGTGCTGTCCGGCGATCCGCTGTCTGTCACCAGTCGCGTCGAGCAGACATACCTCGCCGGGAAGCAGGTCTACAACCTCCGGTGACTACCATCGTCGAGCGCGGCCGCGGTTGAGGGTCGCGAGAGGAAAGCTCGAATGAGAACACGATCCATCCAGTTTGTTGCCGCGGCGCTTCTGAGCGCCGCGCTCCTCAGCGCGGCCCTGCCTTGCGTCGCCCAGTCTCGCGCGAAGACGGCCCTGAAGGTCGGCAAGATCATCCCGATTGCGTCGCCGGAGATCACCAACGGCGTGGTGCTCGTCGAGAACGGCCTCGTCACTGCGCTGGGCACGAATGTCGAGATTCCCTGGGACGCCAATGTGCTGGACCTGCCCGACCGGGTGGTCATGCCCGGGTTCATCGAGCCGCACACGTGGCGAGGCATGGATCGCCCCAACGAGAACGTCCCCGAAGTACCGTTCGTCACCGCCGCCGATGCTCTGGAGCCGTTGTCGTCCTACTTTGAGGACGCGCTCCGCGATGGCATCGTCGCCGAGTTGGTCATCCCCGGCAATGACACATTGTTCGGCGGCACCGGCATCGTGGTCCGCCCTTACGGGATGACGGTCGAAGAGATGACGGTTCGCCCGTACACCGGGCTGAAGCTCTCCATGCGGCGTGGCGGCGACTCCCGCATGGGGCAGTTGGCGCGCTTCCGCAAGTACATGGTCGAGCTGCAGGACTACCAGGAAGAGCGCAAGCGCAAGGAAGCCGTCGCGAAAGGCAAGGGCGAGAAGCTCGACGAGGAAATCGACAACCGGAAGCAGCCGGTGATCGACCTGCTCGACAGGAAGCTCAAGGCGTTCGTGTACTGCGAGACGGCCGCCGACGTGCCGCGGGCGATCCAGCTCGCAGACGAGTACAAGTTCGACCTGGTGCTGGTGCTGGGCGAAGACTGCTGGAAGGCCGCCAAGCTCATCGCCGAGAGGAAGCTCCCCTGCATTCTGCCGCCGCAACTGGAGACGTGGGAGACGAACGAAGCCACCCACGAAGAAGAGCGGAAGATCCTGCCCAAGATCTTCACCGAGGCCGGCGCGCACTTCGCCTTCCAGACCGACTTCGTCACGTACGGCAGTCGTTTCCCCTGGTTCCAGGCGGCGTTCGCCGTGCGCTACGGCATGAGCCGCGACGAGGCGCTCAAGGCGATCACCCTCTACCCGGCGCAACTCCTCAACATCGACGACCGTTTCGGCAGCCTCGAGAAAGGCAAGGAAGCCAACCTCATTGTCCTGACCGGCGACCCGCTGGAGGCCACCTCCTGGGTCGACAAGGTGATGCTGGGTGGAGAGATCGTCTACGAGCGCGACAAAGACAAGCGCCTGAAGAAGCTCCTGGAGCCGCCCAAGAAGCCGGAAGCGAAGGACGAGCCCAAGGAAGAGCAGAAAAGCGACGACGCCAAGAAGGAAGAACCAAAGCCGGAGTAGGCTTGTGGATTCGCGCCAAAGCAGGCCCGGTGTCGATCCGGTCTGACCGATCGGACGGACCAGTCGGATCGGACCGATCAGGAGTACCCGCTGCGCGAGCGAAGACCACGGATGTCCTGCCAACACGAGACCATGCGCGCACTGTGCACAATCTTGATCGCCGCGCTCTGGCTCCCTCAAGCGAGGGCAGCAGGCGGGCTCGTCGCCGTCCGCGCCGGCACCGTGCTGACCATGGCAGGACCGCCGCTCCACGACGCGTGGATCGTCATCCGCGACGGGAAGATCGTCCAGGTCGGCACGAAGGTGCACGTGCCCGAAGACGTGACGGTCATCGACGGTACCGGCAAGGTGGTCATGCCCGGGCTGATTGCCTCGCGGACGTCGCTGGCAGAGAACGAGCGACCCAGCGAGTGGACGATGTCGCCCGAGATCCGGGCGGTGGACAGCTTCGACTCCTCTGCCGACTACCGCCAGCTTCTCGCCGGTGGCGTGACCTCGGCGTACCTCGCCACCAGCGTGCGCCGGCTGGTCAGCGGTCAGGGCGCCGTGGTGAAGCTGGGTGGCGAAGCCGGTCCGGGCAGAGTGCTCAAGGGCTTGGCGGCACTGCAAGTGAACTTGGGCGAATGGGCGAAGAACCCGCCCGGCATTCTCACTCCGCCCCTCCCGCCGGGCCCCGACAACCCGGTCGTCCCCGCAGAGAAGCAGCGGCCGACCTCGCGCCTGTCGCAGTTGGCGATGCTCAAGGCGCTGTTCGCCGAGAGCCGCCGCGCCGCCTCCGAAGCACGCAGTGTGAGGGAGTCGGCATTGGCGCCCTATCTCGCGGGGACGCTGCCCGTGCGCCTCAACTGCCAGACGAAGGGCGACCTCGCGAACGCCCTCCGTTTGGCGAAGGAACTTGAGGTCCGCGCGGTGCTGGAAGCGGCGACGGACGCCCACGAACTCGTGGAGAGGATCGCCGCGGCAGGGCTGCCGGTGGTGTTGGGCGCCGACTTCCGGCCCGGACTGGCCCGGCCGGGCGACGACTTGACGGACACGGCCTTGGGGACCCGTGACCCGCGGACGGCTGCGCTGTTGACGGCGAAGGGCGTGAAGGTGAGCCTGTATGCGCCCACCACCGAGAGCACCGGCGAGTTGCTGGCTATCGCCGCAGCCGCGGTCGGCTACGGGATGGCGCCCGAGCGCGCACTTGGGGCGGTGACTGTCGACGCAGCCGAGATCCTTGGAGTGGCCGACCGCGTGGGGACGCTTGAGCCCGGCAAGGACGCAGACTTCGTCATCCTGTCCGGCGACCCGTTGGCCACGAAGACCGTGGTTGAGAAGACGTTCGTGGACGGCACGTTGGCGTACGACGCCGAGAAGCCGGCGGGGCTCGACGGCGATTGCACGGTGCTGCGAGCAAAGGAAGTCTGGACCGGAACCGGCCAGCGGATCGCCAACGGAGTCATCGTCTGCCGGGACGGGCTGATCGAGTCTGTGGGACCGGCGGAGTCGCCACTCCCGAAGGGTGCCAAGGTCGTTGAATTCCCCACCGGCGTCCTCGCCCCGGGGCTGATCGACATTCACTCCCATCTCGGTCTCCACTGGGAAGCCGAGCCGCCGCGCGCCGCCCCGGGGGAGGCAACGCGGGGGCCGGCCGAGGTGCTCCGGCGCGTCAGCCCGGCGCTGGCGGTGACGCCCGACGACCCCGGGTTTGCGGCGGCGCTGCGAGGCGGCGTCACCACCGTGCTGCTTTCGCCCAACACCACCGGGCTGTTCTGCGGCAACGTCGCCGCCGTCAAGCTCGGTGGCGATCCCGCCTCCGGCCGGTGGCTGCTGGCTGAGCGGGCAGCCTGCAAGTTCTCCCTGCTCGGTGGTATCGGCCGCGACCGGCGGGCTGGAGAGGCCGCCGACCTGCTGGGCAAAGCGCGCAGCTACTTCAGCGACCGGCAACGCTACGAGCGTGAGCTGGCCGATTACCGCCAACACAAACTGACCGACCGCGAGGACGAGTTGGACAAGCCGACGCCGCCGAAGCGCGACCCCGAACTGGAATCGCTGGCGGAGCTGTTCGCGCAGCGCTTGCCGGCCCTTGTGCGGGCGGATCGACCGGACGAGATCCGCGCGGCGGTGCGCGTCTTCCACGAGGACTTCGGCTTGGCGTTGATAATTCTGGGCGGGCAGGAATCTTACCGCGCGCTGGACGACTTGCACGGCACCGCCGTCGCAGTCGGTCCCAATGTGCTCACGGACGAAAAGGGGCGAGCAGTGAACAATGCTGACTTGCTGGCGCGTGCGGGCGTGCCGGTGGCGTTCCAGTCCGACGCCACGACGGGTGCCCGCGACCTCCGGCTGGCGGCCGCCCTCGCTGTCCGCCACGGCATGGATGAGACAGCCGCCTTCCGCGCGTTGACCGAATGGCCCGCGCACCTGGCGAAGCTGGACCACCGAGTCGGCCTCCTGGCGCCGGGCCGCGATGCCGACGTGGTGGTGTACTCGGGCTCGCCGCTGGAGTTCACCAGTTCCGTTCGTAAGGTGATGATTGATGGGAAGTGGGTGTATGAAGCTCCGTAGGCACGAACCAACTCGCGGGGGGGGGCGCCTCACGGGTGCCGGCCTGGTCTGGCTGCTGGCGCTCTGCGCCGCGCTGCCCGTCCACGCCAAGCCCTTAGCGATCCGCGCCGGGAAGATCGTCCCGGTCTCCGCGCCGGTGATCGACAATGGAACGCTGGTTGTCGACGGCGGGAAGATCGTGGCGCTCGGCCCGACGGCGACGCTCAAGCTGCCGGAGGGCTGCGAGGTGCTGGACGTTGGTCGCCGCTGGGTCATGCCGGGGATGGTTGACCCGCATACCCACCTCGGCACCGAAGGCGGGTTCAACGACATGGTGCAGCCACTGAACCCGGAACTGCGGATCTGCGACAGCCTGGACCCCGAGTCGCCGGTGATGCGGGAGGTGATGCGGGCAGGCGTCACCACCATCCACACGCTTCCCGGCAGCGGGACGAACCATGGCGGCTACGGCGTCATCACCAAGACGCATGGCGATTCCGCCGACGACATGATCATGAAGCGGCTGGGCACGATGAAGATCGCCCAGGCGTTCAACCCCGAGCGCGGCGGCGGCGACCTGGGCAGCGGCTGGATGGGGATGACGTGGTCGCTCCGGGAGTACCTGCGCGACGCGAAGGCGTACAACGACTCGTGGACGGCCTACGAAGCCGGCCGCGGAGACCGCCCGCGCCGTCGCCCGGCGCTGGACAACCCGCGCGCTGTGTTCTTTGGACAGTGCGTCGCGTTTGTGCACACGTGCAGACCGTGGGGCGTGCTGAAGACTACCGACCTGTTCGGCCGGGAGTTCGGGCTGAAGACCATCGCTACGCACACGGAATTCGGCGGCTATCGGGTGGCCGCGGCGGTGGCCAAGCAGCCCAACGTGACCATCGACATCGGCCCGCGGACCGTCGACTTCTACGCCGGCAGAGACCGGGAGTTCGTCGAGCTGACCACCGCCTACGACGAGGCCGGCGTGAAGACGATCTCGGTCAATACCGACGCCGTGTCCCACGACCGGGCGGACCAGCTTCCCACACAGGGCGCGGTGGCAGCCCGCTTCGGGCTGGGCGATGAAAAGGCGCTCAGCGCCGTAACCCTCAGTCCCGCGCGCGCCCTCGGCATCGACGACCGAGTTGGCAGCCTCGACGTGGGCAAGGACGCTGATCTGGTGGTGAAGTCGGGCAGCCTGCTGGACTTGGCGGCGCCGGTGGACGTGGTGCTGGTTCGCGGGAAGATCGCCTATCAGAGGGAGGGGTGGGCGCCGTGAGCACACACCCACTTGGCGCGCTGTGCCTGGCGCTTTCCTGGTGCTGTTCTGCGCCGCTCCCAGCAGTCGCCGAAGAGGCCGTGACCGCGTTCGTCGGCGCCCGGCTCGAGCCGGTGTCGGGTGAGCCGATCCCTTCGGGAACCGTCCTGATAGAGGGCGGCAAGATTACGGCCGCGGGCGCTGACGTGCAGGTACCTGCCGGGGCCCGACGCTTCGACGCAACCGGCAAAGTGATCATGCCGGGTTTGGTGGTGCCGTGGACGCGTCTCGGGCTCTCGGGCGTACCGGGCGGCAAGCCGGCGGCCAACCCGGAAGTGCGCGTTGCCGACGAGCTGTACCCGTTCCAGGACAGCTACCGGTTTGCGCTGCAGGCAGGCTGCACGACGCTGTGCCTGGTCCCCGGCGGCGAAGGAATCTCTGGCCAGGCTGCAGTGTGTCGGCCGCGGGCAGAGACCGGCGACGACATGTTGCTGTCGTGGTGGGGGCCGCTGGTGATCGACTTTGCCGCCACGACGGCCGGGAAGAAGGCCGTCCGCGACGCCCTGGAAGGCGCGAAGAAGCTGCTGAGAGACGGCAAGGCGCCGCCCGGTCTCAACGAGTCAGACGACGCCTTGTGTCGCGCGTTGACGGGAGAGCAGCGCACGCTGGTCCGCTGCGGCGGTCCGGGAGAGCTGCTGCATGCCCTCCCGTTCTTCAAGGACTACGCCGAGATGAAGATCACCTACGTGGGCCCGGCGCATTTCTACCGGGTCGCGGAGGAACTCGCCAAGGTGAAGGCAGCGGTGCTTGTTCCCGCAGCGCTGACGTACGCGCCGGAGACCACGAACCGAGTCAACGCCGTCCGGGAACTGCAGGAAGCCGGGGTGGAGGTGGCCTGCTACCCGGAAGCCGACTCAGTGTCGGCATTCCGAGACATTCTGCTCCAGGCGGCGCACCTGGTGCGAGCCGGACTGCCTCGTGACGCGGCACTCAAAGCTGTGACGCTGGGGGCGGCGGAGGCCCTCGGGTTTGACTACAGACTGGGCAGCCTGGAGCCAGGGAAGGACGCGAACCTGCTGGTGTTCAACGGCGACCCGCTGTCCCCGACGACGCGGCTTGAGCGAGTGGTGCTGGAGGGCCGGACGGTGTTCGAGGAAAGGGACGAAGGCCGATGACCTCCACCCGTGCTAGCGAACGGAGCGCCGAGGGTAAAGGCGCTTGCCGATTCCTCTGCCGCAAACCGGGCCGGTGGGCGCTGCTGCTCTTCGGCGCTCTGGTCATACACCTGACCTCCGGCGCCGCCGAGGAGAAGAAGCCCGAGGTCCTCTGCGTGGTGGGCGGTGACCTGTACACCATCACGGACGGAATCCTCAAGGGCGGGACCATTTTGTGCCGCGACGGCAAAATCGAGGAGATCGGCCGGGGCGTAACCGTCCCCAAGGATGCCAAAGTCATCGACGCCAAAGGCAAGGCCGTCATGCCCGGCATGGTCGCGGCTCGGGCCAGCGTCGGGGTGTTTTCCGGAAGCGACAAGATTGCCGAGGCGCTGGACCCGATGAGTCTCGGCCTCGAACTGGCCGCCGCCTCGGGCATCACGGCCGGATACGTAGTCTCCGGCGGTCCGTCGGGAGACAACCCCCTCGGCGGCACCAATGCAGCGCTCAAGTTCACCTTCGGGGCCCTGGACTCGATGGTGCTCCGCGAACCGGCATCCCTCAACGTCCGCTTCGGCCCCTCCGCTCCCGTGCAGAGCTTCGCCTTCCGCGAGGGGCTCCGCCAAGCGCGGGAGTACCTGCGCAAACAAGGGCAGTACCAGGCAGACCAGAAGGCCGGCAAGAAAGTGCCTGCGCCCGCCAAGCCCAACGGCGCCGACGACTACATTGCACTGCTCACGCGCCGCCTGCCCGCGCGGCTCCAACCGCGGGACCAGAACGACATCCTGGCGGCGTTGCGCCTGGTGGACGACTATGAGATCCGGCTGATCCTGGACGGCGGCACCGAAGCCTGGCCGCTGGCGACGCAGATTGCCAAGCGCAACGCCAGCGTGATCCTCTGCCCGCGCGACAAGCAGGTGGCGAACGAGTTCGTCTCGCGCCCAACAGGCTCGTCCCCCCAGACCGCGGCCCTCCTCGCTCGAGCCGGCATCCCCCTGGCCCTGGTGCCCCCTTCACCGGTGTTCAGCGCTGACTGGATCGGCAGTGATTTGCAGACGCTAACGTTCTCGGCCGCCTTCGCAGTGCAAGGGGGCTTGCCCGAAGACGCCGCGTTGGAGGCAATCACCCTCGGCCCCGCCCGGATCCTCGGCGTTGCCGACCGGATTGGTAGCCTGCAAGTCGGAAAGGACGCCGACTTCCTGGTGCTGGACGGCTCCCCGCTGGACATCCACACCTTCGTGGAGACCACCGTCATCAACGGCAAGGTGTGCTACGAGAAGAACAAGTCCACGTTCTTCGCGCGCGTCAAACGGCGACAGGAGGGGGCGAAGGAAGAGGCGGCGACTGCGCCGGGAAAGTGAGTTCGAGCCATGCCCGGAAAAGGATCCGCATCCGCCCGCCGTATCACTTCGTCTGCGCCTGAATGAACTCGTCCCACTTGGTGTTCAGTGCGAAGTGCAGCGATTCGTAGGAGCTGAGGTAGTCGCTTGGCTGCGGCACATAGAGGGACAGACCGTGGGAGTTCCGCACGCTGAAGCCGGCGTGGTTCTCGGCCACCAGGGCGTCTGTCAAGGTTTGGATGACCGCGTCTGCGGCGGACTGAACCGGCGTCGAGGGCACGTCTGCTTTGATCTTCTCGGCGAAGTCCTGGATGTCTTTGTAGTCGCGGAACGTGTAGGCGCCGTGCCCGTAGCGCTGCGCATCGCCGCGCGCCGCAGCGATCTGCGTCGCATACTGGGGCATGGCGTCGATCAGTGTTTGGGCGAACGCGCTGAGCGCCTGGCGTAGCGCGGGCAGGTGTGAGAGCCTCAACGCGGACTGAGTAACGTCGAAAGCGCCGCCCAACTCGTTGATGGTGTCGTTGACCATCCGGACTGCGAGCTGCTCGGGGGTCAGGGCGGGATTCGCCGCGAGGTCGCTGAGGAAGCTCTGGTAGGGGTAGCCGTCGCCCGGCGGGCTCTCTTCAGATCCAACCATGAACGTCGCCGCGTCGCCAACCTGGTCGGCGATCTCCATCATTTGCATCAGCGACGAGTCCCACGCCAGGATGTCGAGGTGGTCGGGCCCTTGGATGGCGTCGGGGAGGGCGGTCGTCTGGATGTGCGTGTTCTGGGTGTCGTCGAAGGAGAACCCGCGGGTGATTGCGTCCCGCCCGGTAGCGCGCGAGCGGAAGCCGGCGCCGTGGTCCCACATGTCGAGAACGTAGTTGTCCGCGGGGTACTCCGTCATCGCCCAGCGCACGAACGCCTTCAGTTGCGCGGGGTCGCCCATGTCGATCTCCCCAACCTCTTCCAAGATTTGCGAGTGGATGACCTGGCTGTCGCTGTCCTGAGTGACGTAGTACTTGCGCGCGTCGGTCCAGTTTCCGTTGGAGGAGTCGTAGCCCCCGCTGCGGTCCACCAGTACCACGATGTTCACGTCCGTAGACGAGCCCACTCGCTCCATCTCGTTCAAGTCCTGGATAGCGAACTCCTCCAGGTCGTTGTCGGCATTCATGTAGACCATGAACGTCCACTTCGCGCGCGTGCCCGTGGTCAACAGGATCCCGCCGCCCGGTTCGTTGACTCGCGTGGTCGTGTCCTTGGCAACGGTCACAGCCATCTCTGCCGCGGAGAAGCCGGTCTTCGTCACGATCAGTGTTCGCGGACCGACCGGGACGTTCTCGAGTTTGAAGTAGCCCGAGGAGTCTGTGGCGACGGTCAGGGACGTGCCCGAGACGGTGACCAGTGCGCCGACCACTGGGTCGGAGTCCGAGGGCACTTGCCGGCCGGTCGCGCTCACCGGCCTCGATTTCGACTTCGGGGTGTACACGAACCCATCGAGCGTGCCGGTCCCGGTGACAACGGGCCCGGCTGTACCCCCTCCGCCGCCGCAACCCACCAGGGCCAGACCGGCTGCGATCAGACAAGCAGTGCCGGCGAGCACTCGCCGGGTAGACGCACAACTTCGAGTCGCCAAGGGGATCAACTCCGTATTCGCTGAGGGAAGTGAGGCACCAAGAAGAGACCGGCCGCCCCCGACGGGGCCTCCCCCGGGCAGCAGAGGCAGCCGAGGAACGTGCGTGCGGCGGCCCCAGTACACACCAACCGGACAACGCCAGAAACTGTGCGACGCAATACGGTGAGTGTACCCCTGCAACCGCCCCCCAAACCGCGGCTCAGCGGAGCAGCCTGCGGGCGCCAGCGTAGTGCTCCACGAAGAACGGGTCCGCCAGTTTGCTCACCGTTACGCCCTTCTCGATACCCGAGGCGTGGATGAACTCGCCATCCACCAAGTAGATCCCCACGTGGGAGATGCCCGGTTTGTAGGTGTCCTTGAAGAAGACCAAGTCACCGGAATGAAGGGAGTCTTTCTTCACCGGTGTCCCGAGCCGGAACAGCCCTTCGGCGGTGCGCGGCGCGGACACTCGCTCCATCTGCAGCAGCCGATAGACCAGCCCGGAGCAGTCGAACCCGCGGGAGGTGGTGCCGCCCCACACGTAGCGCGTGCCGACGTACCGCCGCGCCGAAGCCGCGAGCTTGCTCAACTCGTTCCGCGAGTCGGCGTCGGCAATGTCGGCCTTCAGCCCGTCAAGCGTTTCGTTGAGGCGATCCTCAGCGCCGGCGAGGGCTTGCTCCGCAGCGGCAAGTTGCGCCTCCATCGCTCTGATGCGGGCGAGGGCTTCAGCCGGCACAGCGGCCGGAGGCGCGGCCGCTGTGCTTGGAGTTGCCTCTTTGGCAGCACCGTCTTGGGCAGCAGGGCCGGGGGCTTTGCTCTGTGCGGGCTCCTGCAGCGACTTCAACTCGGCGGCTGCGGCTCGCGTCGCCGCAGTCGCCTCGTCCAACTGCTTCCGGCTGATCACTCCCAGCTCGAAGAGCCGTTGGCGCTTCGCCTCTTCCGCCTGACACTGTTTGAGCTTTGCCTGCGCAGCGGTGACCGCAGCTTTGGCAGCAATCACAGCCGGTGGTTGGGCTGCAGCCGGCAGCTCGTCGCCCAGCACGGAGGAACAAACGATCACGGCGGCAACAAGGAGGTTGGCAAGGGGGACATTCATATCATCTTCGCCCGGTGGCCGCGGGACGCGACGCAACAGGGACGCTCGACGCAGGAGCAGGCTCCGCCGTCGAGGGAGTCGGGCCCGGCTGGCGTTGAGCGACGCCGGCCCCGGCGTCTGCTCTGTCGGCGCTCGGCGCTGGCGCAGCGAACCGCACAGTGGCCCGGCACGGCCCGGCAATGCCGGCGGTCTGCGAGAAGCGCGCAATCGCCCGCAGGGCTGCCGGTCCGGCCGCGTCCACCCGGGCAACGGTAGCTTCGAGAGCCGTGGCGTCTTTCACCGACAGTGTGACACGACAGCCGGCACCGGGCTTAAGCTGGTCCCGGTAGGAAGCCGGGACGTTGAAAGCGATCTGCCACCCGTCACCCGGCCGATACGCGACCAATACCGTCTCCGGTTCGACGCGGCTGCGAACACCCGCGCGCACCTCATCCACAGTCAGGTCCGCCGGAGCAGTTACGGTCGTCAGCAGGTCCGCCGAAGGCAAGGAAGCCTCAACCTGAGCCTGCTTCCAGCGCTCATTCGTCTCGCTGAGACGAGTCTCGGCGTTCTGCAGCGCCTCCCGGAGCTTCCCCGAACGCTCGACTTCGGCGGTCAGCTTCTCCTGGAGCTGCGTCGCTTCGGTCCGAGCGGCGGCGACTTCCTGCTCGGAGTCGGTGAAGTCGCTGGGGGTATCCGTCGCGGTCTGCTGGGGCGCGGGGGGCAGCGCCTGCTGTCGCGCCGCCGCTTTCTCCTGGGCGCCTCTCGCTGACCGGAGGGCACGTTCGCACTCGGCGATTGCTGCGTTCGCTGCCGCCAGCGCCGTCTGCGTCTGTGCGTGCGTCGCCTTGGCGGCCTTCACGTCTACCTCGGCGATGACGCCCAGATCGAAGAGGCGCTGCCGCTTCGCGAGTTCCTCCCGGGCCGCCTTCTCCGCTTGCTCCGCCTTGGGCAGCTTCCCGTTGCTGGCCTCCAGCGCGCGGGCTGCCTCGTCGGTGGCGCGCTTGGCAGCGGCCAACGCGGTCTCTGCCTTGTCCCGTTCTGCTTGCCACGACCGCACTTTCTCACCGTGCGCTACAGTGTCGGCAGCCGCCTTCTCCGCCTTCCGCGTCACGAGTGTCAATGCTTCATTCAGCGCGATCCGGGCTGCGGACAGCTTCGCCCGCGCTTCATCCACTCCTGTCCGCAATTCCTGCAGGCGCTTCACCGACTGCTCCAGCGCAGCCTTCGCTGCAGACTTCTCTTTCTCGGCCTTCTCAACAGCAGAGAGCGCCTCAGTCAGTTGCACGGGCAGTTCCTGCTCGCCGGGAGGTGGCTGTTGCCACAGTCGCAAGAGCGGCTCCCCTTCGCCCACTCGCTGTCCGGGCTCTACAAGGACGCTCTGTACCCAACCGACGTGCGGCGCCTTGAGTTCCTCGGTCGGCGCCTGCTCAACGGCCGCCGGGAAGCTGAGCGCGAACAGGTCGGGTGCCCGGCGCGGGGGCTTCTCACCGGCGGCGTGGCGAGCCGGCCCGGCGAGTTCGGAGGCTTTGGGAGGCAGCAGCCCGGTGACGCCCAAGCGGACGAACGCCACGAACACGAGGCTCCACCCAACTTCCCGCCACGGCAGGGGCGTGCGGACGGGCTTTGGGTTGGGGGCCGGTTGAGGGTTCATCTCAATGGGTCTCGGGAAGGGGGAGGGGACGTGCCCCTCGGTAGTTCCATGGCAGAGTGCCTTGGGGCGCAGGGAGGTTACACGGCAGGGCCGGGCTCCGGTTCCCGGCTTCCTCGATTCTACCCGCAGCGGCAGCGGCCGTGTTGACAGTTGACGGGCGCCGCGCTATCCTCCACCGACTGTCGTTCGAGCCTTTTGGAGGTGCCTATGCTGCTCCCAACCACCAACATCCGCGGCGTTGAAGTCACTCGTCTCGTCGTCGGCGGCAACCCGATCTCGGGCTTCTCGCATCAAGGGTCGGATCGCACGAAGGCGATGCTCGACTACTTCACCATGGAGAACACCAAGAAGCTGCTCCGCGACTGCGAAGCGGCAGGGATCAACACGTTCTTCGGTCGGGCAGACAACTTCGTCATGCGCCTGCTCTACGAGCACCGCAACGAAGGCGGCACGATCCAGTGGTTCGCGCAGTCGGCGCCCGAACGCAAAGACACGTGCCAGAACCTCGCCCAATGCCGCCGCTTCGGCGCCAACGGCATGTACATTCACGGTGGCGAGGTCGGGCGGCTGTTCGAGGAAGGCAAGCCTGAGGAGATCAAGGCGATGCTGGCCCGACTGCAGGACTTCGACTGCCCTGTCGGCATCGCCGCGCACGACCCGCAGCAGATCGAGTATGCGGAGGCGCAGGGCTGGCCGGTCGACTTCTACATGGTCTGCGTCTACAACGTGACCAGCTACCACGGAAAGCTGGGCGTCGAGGGCGACGAGATGTTCATCGACGCGCACCGCCAGCCGGCCCTCGACACGTGTGGCAAGGTCGCCAAGCCCTGTTTCGCCTACAAGATCCTGGGAGCAGGTCGGAAGCACCCGCGGGACTCGTTCCCCGAGGTCTTCGCCGCGATCAAGCCGACCGACGGCGTCTGCGTAGGCATATTCCCGGAAGACGACCCGGACATCGCCAGGACGAACGCTGAGCTGGTGCGGGAGTTGACGGCCGCGCGGCCCTGACCCGCGGGCGGTGCCCGGCCTGTCGGAGACAGGGGAGAGAGATGAACGACCGAGTCCAGGCCGTGCGTGCCCTTCGCAAGGAGAGGCGCCTCGACGCGTTACTCCTCGAGGACTTGGCGCAGAGCCAGTACCTGCTGGAGGTCTACCGGACCCTAGCGCCCGGCGAAGCGCGTGGCGTGACGCTGGTGGAAGCGGACGCTCTCACGTTCGTTACGGACCCGCTCTCTGCGCACCGACTGGTGCCTCACCTGCCGCCCGAAGTGGCGGTTGTGGAGGCGGATGGCGACGCGTTCGTGCGGAAGGGCTATCGCTTCGCCAAGGAGCTGACGCGCCTGTTGCGCAAGCACGGCGTGAAGAGACTGGGCGCATTCGGGCTGCGCTACAAGGAAGCGCTGCCCTCAACGGCGAAGCTCCGACTGCTCAAAGAGAACCCGCTACTGGACTTGGCTGAAACGCGCACCGACCGCGAGCTTGGTCTCCTGGAGCACGCTGCCGCCCTCGCGGACGCAGTCTTCGCGCAGATCACCGCCGCGCTCCAGCCGGGAATCACTGAGATCGGCTTGAGAGCGCGCCTCGACGAGTTGCTCTACGAGCACGGCGCCGACATGCCGGCGTTCGGCACGTTGGTCTCTTTTGGGGAGAACACCAACCAGATTCACGCCGTCTCGACCAACCGGCCGCTGCAACGCGGGGACCTGGTGATGCTGGACTTCGGGGCAAAGGTGAACGGCATTGGGTCGGACCTGACGCGGACATTCGTCTTCGGCAAGGCGAGCCGCGAGCAGCGCAAGCTGTGGCAGGCCGTCGCCGAGGCGCAACAACGTGCCCTGGAGAGCATCCGCGCTGGCAAGCAAGGGAAGACGGTCGCCGCGGCGGCGCGCAACTACTTGGTGAAAGCCGGCTACGGTGACTTCTACTGTCACGGCCTGGGCCACCAACTGGGGCTGCTGTGCGGCGCCACGTACCTCTCGATGAGTTGCCCGCGGAGACTGCGTGAGGGGATGGTGCTGACGGTGGAACCCGGCGCCTATACGTCAAGGGGCGGAGTGCGGCTCGAGGACGACGTGGTGGTGACGCGGGACGGGTGCCGCCTGCTGACCCACGCGCCCAAGCCGCTGGAAGTGGGCGGCTGACGGCGGCGGGCCCGCGCTCGCCGCGCCAACTACGGGCGTTGCAGGAGATTCGGCTGCGAGGGTGAATACTGGGGCCCGGCGTGGTCCCGTTCGTCGCCGGAGTGCGTGTGCCCGGCCGGAGAACCCGCCACCCAAAGCGAGGAGGTGTCCGGATGACTTCTCACGATTCTGCCTCGGCAGAGCAGAACGCCTGCTGTAACTGTCTGTCGCGACGGCGGTTCCTGCAGGTGTCTTCCGCCGGTGCAGTGGGCCTGACACTGGCGGACCAAGTTGGCCATGCAGGCGAACCCGAGGACCGCATCGCCGCGGCCACGCTGCGGCCGGATCCGCACGTTCGCGTGGCGGTGGCCGTCCTTCGTGTCAAGCCGCCCTACTGGCTGGGCTGGCCGGGGGACGAGCTACGACGTGGAGGGATGGCGCGAGAAGTACCTCCAGGAGACGCGGCGGACGGCGGCGGAACAGCACCTCCGGCTGGAGGTGGCGGACGCGCCGCTGGAAGACGATGCGGCAGTGAACGCGTTTGTCGAGAACTTGAAGGCAGACGCTCCCGATGGCGTGTTGGTGATCTTGCAGCACCTCGGCGTCTGGTCGTGGGCCGAACGGATTGCCGCGGCCGGGGTGCCGACCATTGTCTTCTCTCCGATTGGCACCTCCTTCACCGGCCACATTGCCCGGTTCTCCTGGCAGCAGGGCGTGTACGTCCTCTCGGGTCTCGACTTCTCCGCCGTGGAGCAGGCCCTGCGCATGGTCCGGGCGAAGCGGATGTTCGAGGAGTCGCGCGTGCTCGTTGTCAGCGGCAACCAGCGCGCCGAGTCGGTGCTGGAATGCCTGGGAACCAAGGTGCGGACCATTCCGCGACGGGTGTTCCAGGAGTGGTTCGAGCGCCAGCCCGTGACCCCGGAGGTGCGCGAGGTCGTGGCCCGCGTGAAGAAGGCCGCCGCCAAGGTAGTCGAGCCCACCGACCGGGACTTCCTGAACGCCGCCCGCGCCTATGTCACCGCGAAGCGCCTCATGAAGGCGGAGCAGGCCAACGCTCTCAGTATGGATTGCCTCGGTATGGTGAGCGCCCGGGTCATGCCGACGCCGCCCTGCCTGGCGTGGTCGCTGCTGCAGGACCAAGGCGTGACGGGCGGCTGCGAAGCGGATCTCTTCGCTGCGGTGTCGCTCATGTTCAGCAGCTACGTCTTCGATAAGCCTGGGTTTATCAACGACCCGGTGGCGGACACCGCGCGAAACGAACTGGTCGCAGCGCATTGCGTCTGCGGCACGCGGCTGAACGGGTTCGACAAGCCGGCCGAGCCGTTTATCCTGCGCACTCATTCCGAGTCAGACGTCGGCGTGTCGATCCAGACACTGTGGCGCGCAGGCCAGCCGGTAACCCTGGTGCGGTTCCAGAACCCGACGCAGTTGATCTTGGACACCGGCACAGTAACGGGTAACGTGGACACGCCTCCGGCCGGCGGCTGTCGCACTTCGGTGCGAATCAGGATGGACCGTGTAGACGACGCGCGCGACGTGTTGGGCTTCCACCAGGTGGTCTTCTACGGCAACCACCGCCGCGAGGTGGAGGCGTTCTGTCAGCTCTACGGGCTGAAGGTGGTGCATTCGCCGGAGCGGCACGTGGCGTAATCGCCTGGTCGAAACGTCTCTGCGCAAGGGCTTGAAGGGAGTTCGTCATGTACAGGCAGATGCGGGCAGTCGTGGCAGCCGTGGCTCTGACAGCGAGCTGCGCTTTGGCACAGCACAGCGCCTACGTCGTCGGCTCGCCAGACGCGGGAACGACGACGGTGGCAGCCGACGGGGCAGTCCAAGAGAACTGGGGACAGGTGCGGCTTGTTCTTGAGGGCGCTCCGGCGGCCACCTGCGCGCTGTCGGTGGACCCGGTTCCCACGGTGACGGTCTCTTCGTCGGCGGGCGCGGTGACGCTGACGACGGAGGTGTTCCGGGCGCCTGTCTGGCCGAGCGGCGTAGACGTGCTGACGGCCCGAGTGCGCAATACGGCCGAGTCCCCGCGGACAGCCGCTGTTGTGCTTGCGCTCCCCGAAGGCGCGGAGGCCGGCGAGCGCACGGTGGCGGCGGGAGGGCGCAACGTGCTGGCCCTGCCGGCCAGTCTCACCCCCAAACGCAAGGGGCGTGACTGGGGGTGGACGGCGGGCGGGCAGGCGCTCCCCGGTTGGGCGAAGCCCCAGGGCCCGGGCGACCCCGCCTTCCGCAGCATCCGCGCAGGCATGGGCGGGGTGCCGATTACGTACCTGTTCGCCGTGCCGCCGCGCGGGGGACGCAAAGTGGTTCTCGGGCTGTGCGAGAGCCACTGGGCCGAGGCCGGCCAACGGCCGCTCCTCCTCAACGTCGAGGGTGTTGCGCCGGAGCAGGTTGACCCGGTCGCCGCCTGGGGACAGCACCAGCCGGCGTGCTTGCTCTTCGACGGGCGGGACGCAGACGGCGATGGGTTCCTCCGCGTCTCCGTCGACCCCGTCGAGGCGGCGCCCGACCGGAACACGATCCTGAACGTGATCTGGCTGTTCACGCCCGACAAGGCAATCGACACGGCGGAGGTGCTCGCCGGCCGGCTGACGGCCGCCGCCGAGCGCTCCGTCGATGTCGGCGGCCAGCGCGACCAGTCGTTCTACGAAGGCGGCGACCTGCGCTACGAGCTGTCGCTGAAGCCCAACGAGGAAGTGCGCTTCGACCTCCTGCTGGCCTGCTCGGGCGGCGCGGTGCCTTCGCCCGAGGCAGCGGCGTGGTCGGCCGGGGCACTGCGCAAAGCGGCGGCCGACCTCTGGCGGGACTTTTTCGCGCAGGGGGCGACGGTGTCGCTGTCCGCCCCGGAACGGCTAACCGCCTACCGCTACGCCCTGGCTCGGACCGTGATGGCGCGCGTGCAGGCCGATGCCTTCTACTACCCGGCCGAGGCACCGGGAGGCGCCTTCTCGCCCGTGCTTGCTTCGCGTGCCGCCTACGCGCTGGACCTGGCGGGGCTCCACCTGGAGGCGGAACGGCTCGTCCGTCTCTACTGGGACAAGCCAGCCCCGAAGCCCTTCCAGGGACTCTCGCAGACGGACGCTGGCGAGTGGCCTGTCCAGACCGACTGGCCGGATACGCAGGCGCTTGCGCTGCTGACACTCGGCAGGCACGCGGTGTTGAGCGGCGACGCCGGCTGGGCGCGTCGGGCGGCGCCCGCCGTGCGCGCCGGCGCCAAGTGGCTGATCGCCAAGCTTGAGGAAGGCGGCGAGGGATCGCCGCTCCAGACGCAGGGGCTACGCGCCGCCGGACAACTCCTGCGGCTGGCCGGCGACGACGGTGTACCGGTGTGGGCGAAGGTACACGCTTTGTCCGAAACGCAGCAAAGCCAGCACTCGCTGTTGCCGCGGACATATCCCGATGGCGCCATCTCGTTACGCGAGGCGCTGGTGGCGGACGACGGGCAGACGCTGACGGTCCTGCGTGGCGCGAGCGAGAACTGGCTGCGGAGTCCCGGCATCGTCTGTGAAGGTCTGCCAACCTCGTTTGGCCCGGTGTCGCTGCAGGCTGCACTCAGCGGCGACACGCTTCGGGTCTCGCTTCAATTGCCGGCGGGCGCGGCAGTCCAGGCACTCACGGTGCACCTCCCGGAGGTCGGCGGCCGCCGACCAGACCGCGCCACGTTGCAGGGGAAGTCGGCAGGGATCGAGGACGGCAGTGCTGTCCAGATGCTGAACGTTGGAGGGAAGGTGGTGTTGGAGGCGAAGTACCCTTGACGGTGTGCGGCGCATTGCCGGACCGGCAACGCTGCGGGGGCCGCTCCCTCACGGTCGCGGCTCGGATTGATAGCGCGTCTTCGAAGGAGTTCGCAATGAACATCTACCTCCAGATCTGCGCCGTTCTCGTCCTGATCGGTCTCGCCGTCGC
>Ga0100393_10000341_pt1 | contig 51373 bp, 57 predicted proteins | sample CryGeymeta201517_FD_81546 | JGI IMG/M metagenome (GOLD analysis project Ga0100393, IMG submission 81546) | Groundwater microbial communities from Crystal Geyser aquifers in Utah, USA - Crystal Geyser metaG 2015-17 | ecosystem: Environmental > Aquatic > Deep subsurface > Groundwater | place... | reverse complement strand
TACAGTTTTGTAGTAGTACAGTTTTGAAGTAGTACAGTTTTGTAGTAGTACAGTTTTGTAGTAGTACAGTTTTGTAGTAGTACAGTTTTGTAGTAGTACAGTTTTGAAGTAGTACAGTTTTGAAGTAGTACAGTTTTGTAGTAGTACAGTTTTGTAGTAGTACAGTTTTGAAGTAGTACAGTTTTGAAGTAGTACAGTTTTGAAGTAGTACAGTTTTGAAGTAGTACAGTTTTGAAGTAGTACAGTTTTGAAGTAGTACAGTTTTGAAGTAGTACAGTTTTGTAGTAGTACAGTTTTGTAGTAGTACAGTTTTGTACCAGTATAAGCACTAATGCACAAAGTGGTAGTGTAGTTTTTAAATAATGATTTTTTTAAAATGGAAAATTCATTGCAGTAGTGTGAAGCACTACCACAAACAAACTAAAAGAGCTTTTTATACTCCCATACCTTAGATTTACCTTTAGGGATCTCTTTGGCCAAGATTAATCCAGCTTGCACAAGCTCATCCCTAGATTCAATATAATTTTGAGGATGAACCAAATACTTAGTCTTTATTTCAACCCCTGACATAGAGTACCAGTTATCGCTATCCTTACACTTATCAATGATGGCTCTAAGAAATTTATTCGCATTATTACTAAGAGATAAAGTTCTTAATAAAAAGTCTTCAATTTTTTCTACTTTTATATGTTCTATACTCTCTGATCTATTTTTGAGCATAAGCTTTAGATCAGCAATTTCTTTTTTTAGTTTGTTAATTTCACTATATAAACTTTCATTTTCCTCAGTTAATTGTTTTATTTTTCTAACAGATGGATCATTTTGTGATTTTTCCATCACCGTCTTTTTTGATTTTTCGCTTAATCCAGATATTAGTTCAGAAGCACTCATTTTCATTGTAAGTTCTCCTGAATTGTAGAATTAGCTAGGTCTGTAAGTATCTCAATAGTCACAGCCAATGCATCAGTTTGACATTTAGAATTAGCGTCCATAATAGAAATTGCTCCATTTTTATTATATTGAGCATTTTTTATTTCACTATCAATCCCAATAGACTTACTACAAAATGTGAAATTATAATTTTCGACAAGAGGATTAATTCGTTCGATAGCATTTTTGAGATTTTCTCTACCGTCAATTTTATTAAAAACGGCCTTAATACTCCCTTCATAGCCCAATTGCTCTAGTTTAGCTAATACGTGTTTTAAACCTTTAACCGAGCTTGAATCGTTATTTATGACAGTAAGGACAAGATCAGCAATGGAGTGAATAGCTAGGTTCATATCGGATAAGCTTGGATTCGTATCTACTACGAACAAAGAAGCATCAACTTTTTGAATAATATGAGAATTGAGCATTCTAGGAAGAGCAACAGCACTTACTGCTTCAGATATAAACTCGTTATCCAAAGTTGAAGGTAGGATATATAAAAAATCATTTACTTTAACTAGGGCTTCCTCAATAGTGCAATTCCCTTTGAATATATCATATAAGCAAAACTCAGGTTCAAAATCCTCGCCAAGAAGATAATTAGTTAAATTACCCTGTGGGTCACTATCGAGAACCACAGTCTTATAGCCCATATCAGATGCTTTATAGGCAAGAAGTGCTGAAGTGCTTGTTTTACCTACACCACCCTTGTTATTTGCGATAGAAACAATCTTATTTGAAAAGTCATTAATTCTGTTTTTACGACTACTTTTCAAATAATGCTGAAAGAACTTTGGCTCTAAAACTTGTTGTCTACCTCTTTTATACGAAAACGTATCACTGTTTTCGAGATTATCTAGATAGTTTAATATACTTTCGTTAGTTCTTAGACCCATTGCTTCACGAAGTTGAGTAGCTGTAATCATTCGTAACCCTTTTTTTTGTAGTTACTTAATTAAACCGATTAAAAAAAGGTCAGTCAAGACTTAATCGGGAATACAAGGTTGATTTATTTAGGAATTAAGAAAAATTAATTGTTCTCATGAAAATGTTCAAATTATTCAGTTTCTTGGATAGTACAGTTTTGTACTAATTCAGTTTTGTACTAATTCAGTTTCCGACTGGTACAGTTTTGCACTAATGCAGTTTCGTACTAGTACAAATTTGGGGCTATGTAGAAAAGAAAAGAAAATACACCATAAACTATTGACCATTTAAGTCATTAGTTTTTCTGCTGATTCTTGATTAACTCAAAAAAACAAGAACAACCGTCGTTTTTAAAAACTTTTCGACGCGATAAAATAAAAAAAACATAGGAAACAAGCTTCGTAGTGCGTCCGAAACAGAAGGAGTAGGGAACAGAGCAGGTATCTAAACAATCAAAAGGGGCAGATACTTAAAGTAAGTTTTCATGAAAGATAGGTGCAGTGATATTTTTTGAGAGGTTCAAGTTCTTTGATTGTTTCTCTTGATAGTAAGGTCAGGGTATTAATTTTAAATCCTTACGCTAATCCAAAAAATAAAAATGTACTAGGGAGTAAATAGGCTAAGAAGTAGTATTTCAGCAAGTGCTGGCCCTGCTAAAAGGCCCCTTATACTAAAAAGTTTCAGTAGGCCTTGAAAGAGTTTGATGCTACAATTTTTATGTTAAGTGAATGTAATTAACTAGGAGTAATTATGATTTTAGTTGAAAAGAACCACGAGGGAAGAATTACCACTTGGGAAGGGAGTAACAAAGAAGTCTTATATACTCTTCGCAGAGAGCAAGAAAATAAAGCACAAGAGGTCTACTTGTGTGAATCGGGTCGTGACTGGCTTAAAACTTATTTCGACTGTGAAGAACTTGAAAATATCGACCCTGCTTATCCGACAGAGGAAGTCCCAGATTATAAGGAAATGGTAGATTTAATCAATAAACACGGAACTCATACCACTTTTTACAAGAGCTATGAGAGTGACAAGTGGACAGTTGAGACTATTGACGAACTAAAGACTCGCTTATCTTACGTCGAAAATGATCTTCAAACCTTTCTAGTTTTTGATAATGAAGAAGATGCATTGTCTTATATTTCAAAAAATAAAAATTCTGACATCTCTTCTAAGATCAAAGATTTCCTAGAGAATCGACATTAAGATATCTAACGATAGTTCTTGGATCTCTTCAAAAATGAAATCAAGAAGCGATATACGTTGAGAACTCATGATTGAGACGCATATCACTTCTTTTTTGCCTTTACACAAATTTCGGAAAAAAATGAATTTAATTTAATAATTTGAGAGTTTTATTTTCCATTTAGGAAAAATTGTAAACAGTTTTTGAACTGTTCAATTTGAATTAATTTAAATTAATTTTACCACTCAATCAAAGCGGGAGAATTTGATATTGGAATATTTGGAGGAAGGTCTGGAAGATAAGGAATTGAGTTCTTGCTCTTGCTTGAACTAGATGAAGATTCATTGGACTTTTTGGCCGTATCTTCTTTTTTGATATTCATTGATTTAAAAGAACATTTAGTATCATTGACCAGCTCTATATCACTATCTTTAATTTTTGCTGTTACTTTTGCACTATTTTTCTTCTTCATTTGTTTCGATTTGCAATAGCGACCTGAGCAAGTCATGTTTTCGGCATCAAAATCAAGAGAGTATTCACTCTCTTTTAATTTCACTTTTCCCTTTTTAACGATAATCAGACATTTTTTTTCACTCGTATCTACAAGTTTTTGAATCTCCAAAATATAGTCATGCTTAGGTTTCTTCGCATCTAGTTCATCTTGTTCCTTTTTTGCAGAGACAAGACAAGCCTTAACTTCATCATTGAGTGGATACTCTTCCTTTTTTTGATCTTCCGATAGTTTATCATCAGGGATTTTGCATTTGTTTTTCTGCTCTTCGCTGTAGTTTTTTATATCGAAAGGAGCGACCGCCTTACTTAAGCAGCTATGCTCCATTCTAATTGCATCTGAAAACTTAGAAGTAACGACAAGTCTAAATTCTTTCTCTTTTTCATTTAGTGGTGAAGCTAAAGAACAAGATAGTTCTCCAATATTGCAGTTTTCTGATTCTTTTCCATCTTCCGTTATTGAGCTAATGTCGAAATAGTCAGACAACCCCTGAACTTCAAACTTGCAACTTCCAAAATCTGAAAGTGAAGAAATCTTTGGTCTTGAGAGAAAATCGTTATTCTCACAATTCAAAGTCTCTTCGATTCCTTTATAGGTAAATGAAACTTTACAAAAGGTTGGGACACCGAGAGGAGATTGGCATTGAAGCTTACTTCGGTCAAAAACACTACCTTCACCTTCATTTATTGATTCGATTTTAAAAGATTGATCTTTTAGAGGATCTTCAATCTTTCCCTTTGAAACTTTGATTAATGAACAAAAAGAATGACTATCGCTAGAGTAAGTGTCAATAGCGATCAAATCATTGTTTTCAACACACTTGCCGAGAGATATTTCTTTTTCAAAATCTTTGTATTTGATCTTGATTGGACTTGGGGCACTTGAAAGATTAATGATGTTCTCATCCCCATGTCTTTGAGTGATAAATGGATAATTTTTGCCATTTGCTTCAAAATTTAGCTGGGAAGAATCGAATAACTCTTTATCATTAAAGATACTATTAGATAACTTGATCTCACAGCTTTGACCGACATTGCTGAAAGCTTCATTTAGATAAGCATAGACTGAGTACTTAGCAAGCTCGCCAAATTGAGAAAAACGCGTAAAAACTCCATCCGCATTTGCCTGACCCACACACTTTGATAAATACTTGTTGGGAATATAAAACTCGCACTTATCTTTCATTTCCACATAGAAGAAATTCTGGGTAGGATAATTAAGACCCAAGTACTCCTTGAAAAATGAAGCAATATTTGATGCCAATTTTTTTTCAGCACTTTCAGATTTGATCACTATATCAACTCTGATTTTGTTTGTATTTTCAATCTTGGTATATTTGTATTTTATGTTCTCGATTGCGAGTGTGTTTCTCATAGAAGAATTATTTTTGAGAACCTTTTCTTGTAAATCAAATAACTGATCGTCGATTTCTGTAGAACAAGTTTCAAAGTCTGTTGCCAAAACTTGCATACAAAAAATACTCAGAAAAATGAAGGAATTGAAAACTCTCATACAAGCTAGTCGGTAAACAACTGAAATCCTTGAGTTTTTTTGACTTTCAAAGAGAAGTGTTCCTGGTACTTAGACCTGTAAAAACATTTAACATATTGAAAAATTTACAAAATAAAGCTTGTTTGCTACTAAGTTTGATAGATTGGGAGATAGAACCTACATAAAGCCTTGGAGACAGTTAAATGAAGCACATCTTTTTAACATTCATTGTTGGAGTTTTAGCATTTTCATCATCAGCTGAAAGCAATGATAATTTTCCATACATTGAGACACCTGATAGGCTAGAAGCAATTTGGGCAATACAAAGAGGAGACTACCACATAGTTGACGACTTAATAGAAAAGGGTAAGTTTCATCCATTATGGAGAACTGAAAGTGATGAAAGGGTTATCTCCGCTATTTATGACCTTGATCATTATACTCGTGGGTACAAAAATAGAGAAGAAGCAGATAAGGCTACCGATAGACTCATAGAAGGATATAGATATTTAATTTCAAGGGGAGATCGACCTGATGTCCCTATAAATTTTGGTACGATGGCAAATAGCGACCTTCAGATATTAACTTCTCCAGTAGCGCATAATAATTTTAGAGTAGTAAAATTTCTCTTTGAAGAATATGGACTACAAGAAAAAGTGTCTGATTACACGGAAAGTTCAATGTATAAAAATGGAAGTCTTGGTGTTTTCAAATACCTCTTTATTGAGTCAAAGATTTTAAAATCTGTTCAATGTTCAGCATTTTACACACTTAACCACACAAGCGTAAAATACATGATAGGCTACGATGATAATGGTGTAAAAAAATGGAAGGGGTTCATGGATTATTGGGATGAGTTAGGTATTGAGTATAAGCACTGCTTTCATCCAGAATCGTACGAATGGAAACTTTTTAAACTCGATGAGAGGTAGCAATTATTGTTGCTACCTAATTTTAAAGATAGTTCATAATTACAAACACTTAAGCAAAACACTCAAATATTTCAATTAAATAGCCGATAATATGCCTAATGAAGAAATTATCGGCAATCATTTTCATTACGCTTTCCCTATATGTTCGTGCAGAGGACTTCTTCACTAACTTTGCAGTTGGTTTTGGTGAGGTAGAAGAAGCGAGAGAAAGCAGTAAAGAAAAATCATCAATTTATTTCTGTGATAAAACATCAGATAACCTCATCATAAAAGTTCCTGTCGATATCAATTCATCTGGTAATTTTGAAGCTTGCTTAACAAGTCAATTGGAGGACAATGAAAATGATTTGTCAAACGTCAAATTTGACTCTACAAATGAGAAAGAGTACAAAATGCCAGCTGCACTTCAACTTCTCCAGCAAAAACTTTCAAAAACAAAAGACACATCTCCACTTGGTTTAGGATTGGCATTAAGCACCATAAAAAAAATGATTAATACAAAAAAATCAAAGAGTGCAAACTGTAACTGCCTTCCAAAGAATAAGCTCGACGAATTCCTAATGACAGATTATGGAGAAAAAGCTGTTCAAGCGGAGCAGTTAAAAATAAAAGAAATGATGCAAACAGCATATATATCTAAGGCAAGACTGGCTCTACAAGATGTAGTCGATCTTGAAATATACTTCAACCAAAACGGAATAGAGGCTAGTGATGCGATGTTACTGCAAGTTAAAGATTGTAATATCAATCAATACAAGAAAAGAATCTTGGAGATAGCAAGAAAAGATTGCAAAGGAAAATATGACGAAAAATACATTAATGGTGTTATCAAAGAAATAATTCCTCAAGAACTTGAAAACAAGCTTGTCTCGTTCGCACAAAAAGAAAATCTACCGAACAGTTGCATGAATTATGAAACCTATAAGAATTCACAAATATCGGAAGAGTATCAAACCATATTCTCAATATTAAACAATCGACAAGGAAAATCAGTCAACATCAATGAAATTATTGAAAACTCATTACATCATGCAAATTGGAATAGAAAAAACAACATAAGCCAAGACTTAACTTCCCTACAGAAAAATCTATCAAACTCAATGATTGTAAGAAATTTCATAATGAATAAGCAAAAGTATAATGATAGATTAGCTAAATATATTGGGAAGACCTCTCTCACGCCGAGTGAATTAAAAGAGTTCGCAAAGGATGTAAATAGGCTGGTCCTTGAAAATAATGGCGACGAACAACTTTTAGAAACAGTTGGTGCGAACTGCAAAAATGCGCTTGACCCTCTCGTTATTAAAGCGGCATTTTGCCCAAGCAAGAATGATATTCCAGACTCAATGTATAAAAATCTAAACTCAAAAAATGCAGCAAAAATTGAGAGGTTTTGCAAAAAAAATGAACAAGAATCAAGCGATGTGGATGATTTTGGGGGTGATTATGAAATGCCTCAACAAAGCAATGAGATAAAAGAATTAGAGGAGTTCTACGATCCAGAAAGCAGCTATTTTTCAACAACGCAAGAATACATAGATGCGAACAAGCCTAAAAGCATAATACAATCGTCTTTCTGTGAAAAAAGAGACAATTTTCTAGAATATTATAATGAAGAATACAAAAATGCAGTTCATGAAAATTTAAAGTATTTAGGAATAAGTTATGGTGTATGCCATGAAACAGAAGAGGAGTGTAAAAGAATAGGATATAAAACGTCGTACAGTAATGACTCTACGACATTAGAAAAATACTGCAAGGTAACAACGGCAAAAGACTGTGAGCAAAAATTAAAATACGTTGAACAATACATAAACAAGGATAAAGAAATTCCAGAAAAGGTAAATAAGTTTCTCGATCACATTCTTGAAGGTTACAGCAATAATCCTGCACGGACAGGATCACTCAATGAGATGAAATTTCTTCCATCAGCAAAAGAGATTGAAGGGATAAAAACATCTCTTGAAATTGCCCTTGATAAAAAGAAAGATATTCAGCCAAATCCACAATTAGGTACTATATCCACAACGGCTCCAGAAGGGAATATAGATTTTGCAGAGCAAGTAAAAGACCCTCTCTCAATACTTGGTAATCAAGATAAAGCACCTTCTAAAATTTCCGACTATGCCGCGAAAGGTAATGAAGATGACTACACTCGTATTTCGACATGGAATCCAGACTCATCTGAATCTATCATATACGAGAGAAAGCTTCCTCCTCCTATTATTCAAAAAGTGAGTACTAAACCTTACGAAGCTGGATTAATGCCTGCCGACACAATTGACGATCAATCAGCAATAGAAAGAGATAGTAATCCAATCAAAAGTGAACAAAAATTAACAGAAGAAAGATCTAGTCCCCAAGAAAGAAGCGAGCCTATTTCTAAGCCTTCCATTAACAATATAACTTCGGAAAAAATCATTGAAAATAATTATAAGGAAAAAACAATAGCAACAAAGGAAAGAGTAAAGCCTCAAGAAAATCTTTCGAGAAATACTGATTTAAATGATAAAAGAAGAGAGGACATAGACGAATTAAATAAAGCTCTACGCAAACAAGAAGATGCACTTGCTGAACTTAAAGACTATGAAAACAGATCAACTTCATCTAGCTCATCTGCATCAAGTCGAGCCGATGACTACAGTAGAAAAATCGACGATCTCAATAGAAGATTAGAAAATACAGTTAATAATACAACAAAAGCGATAAATAATAGTCGCTCTAGGGGTGCTATTTCTAACGGAAGCAGTTCAAGAAGTAGAAGTTTGGATAATGGAACGATTCAAACATCTAATCAATCAGCTGCACCATCATCACTAGCAAGAGTAGATGAACAAGTAGACAAGATTGCAGAATCAATTAAAAAAGATGGTTTAGAAAATATTCCAGAACAGCTTGGGGCCGCATCAGCAAAAAGCTCAGGTTCCTCAGTTGGAGATGGAGGCAAAGCAGAAGTTTTAGGTCAAGCAGGAAGTGAAGCAGCTGGAAGAGCTCCTGCATCATTAGGTGGTATGAGTGGAGCAGGCGGACTAAAAAAGGGCGGTGCACTCGCTCTCGATAAAATTAAATTTGATGAGTCACAGTATAATAAATTAATCGAAGATAAGATGCTAAAAGATATTTCCGAAAAAGGGGATATTTTAATAGCTCTTCAAATTGTTGGATTAAAGCTTATGACAGTAGAAGAGCTAACTAACTCAACTGGTTTATACGCATTCAAAATTAGAGAATATGACTTAAAACTCACTCCTCACTTGCAACAAGTCCTTGGAGTAAGTGATCTTAAAACTCTAGAGAATAGAAAAAAGGTTAATGAAAAATTTAAGCAAATAGCTAAAGATATTGAAAAAAATATGGAGCTAGTTGATGAAATTGTTGAGAATTTTGTCGTAGTGGAAGAAAGAATTATCGAAGATAAGGCCAAGGGTCTAGTTTATAAAAATTCATTAATAACTAAAAATGAATTAACTGAGTCTATCAAAAAGTTTTACGGTTTATAATGAATAAAGCATTTTTTCTTATATTATTATCTATATCAGCATTTTCTCAGTCATTTATTCGACTTATGCCAGAGAAAGAAAAGATTGAAATGCGCCTCGATGCCGCTTTGAAGGTGGAGGGAAAATACAAAAATGAAGTCATGTTCAGGGCCACTGCATTTTTTATTTCAAAAGATGGTTACATTATCGCAACTAATCATATGTTAGAGAAATATCGACAAATTGGAGATTCAAAAAACTGGATAATTACCTTTTCCGATAGAAATGGTAATGAGTATAATCCAGTTAATATCATCAAATGTAGCGACAAGGTTCACAAACTAGATATTTGCCTTTTAAAGTTTAATGGAAAAATTAAGTCAAAATGGATACCGATTGAAGAATCACACTTGATAAGTCCAGGAACAGATAATGAAAATACTTCTTCTTTGTTTAACTTCAATATAATTGGAAACCCAATAGGAAAAGATTTTGAACGTGCGGAAATATCTCTCATCAACCTCAAAAAAGATCAATTAGGAATTCATGAATGTGGACTGAAGGCATCTGATCACAATGATGTCCCTATCATGGAAATTATGATCACAAAAGGAAGCCCTAGAGAGGGCTTCTCAGGTTCTCCCTTGATTGATAGCTCTGGAAGACTCGTTGGAATGTGGAAAGGCCTAAGAAGTGGCCTTTACAACCCCAAAACAAACAAATGTGACCGATCGGTTCATATCGCTGTCCCTGCAAAACAACTTCTTGATTTTTTCAATCAAGAGAAATTAACTAATTAAGCGATACAAAACTATCACTTGCATTCGAGGTAGCATCTTTTCATTATATGCTCAGAGTTTTTAACATCATTGAAAACGCATGAAAACATTCTGTAGTCAGAACTACCGCAAAGCTCTTTCGCCTGCGTGTCTAGACTTGCATTAATTCTATCAATGATGCATTTCATGCTTTCGGTTTTGTCGCTCTTATAGCAAGCATCATTGGTTAAGGCCAAGTTTTGTGGAGAGGTTCCACTAATCGTCCAAATATTTTTGCTTCCACCAGATAGCAACTGCTCGCTCAAGAGAATAGGCTTTTGAGAGCAACTTGTGATTAAAAAAGAATAGCACCGACTTTCATTAAATTTGTAATCATTATTCACTCCTTATGGTCTTAATCGAATCATATCGGAGAGGGTGTAGATTTCCCAGAAACCAGAAAAATTAACTAGGCCAGAAATTTCAAAAACTAATTGAGATGTAGTAGAGAAGTTCTCATAGAGCCAAAGACCTTCAAAAATTGGCAGCTAAAGATGTTCTACTTACTTGAAAATCCGTCAATAAATACAAAAACTTAATGAAAAATCATCATTAACCGATAATAACACTATGAAAAAATTAATTCTTATCGCATTCTTATTTTCAGCTCCAACAATTGCAAGTCAGAGCTTTTCATTTAGTGAGTCGTACAAGTCAACAGGATGGTCGGGCAAGCTATTTGAGTCCTCGGAAAAAGTGAGGCAAAGAGCACTTTTCAAGTGCGCTAAATCAAACTCTCTTACTAGGAATAACTTTATAGCATACCCAAATACTCTTGGATTCTCATCCCAAAATGATCAAGGGAAAAATGGAATTTCATTTTTAACAGAAGAAGGGGATTATAAGTTTTTAAACTATGAATCTATCCCTGAAGGTACAAAAAAAATAACTTTTGAAGTTGGAAAAATGACATTTGTTGGAACATTCGTAGACGTAATCGGAGGATGGATATTTGCAGAAATCCCTACTCAATTTCTAAAATCGAAAGACATAAATTCACACAAAAAAATTGTATTGGAAAATAATAAGTTCAATGAGAATCAAGAACGAATTCTAACAAAAGAAACTAATGTTTCATTAGAAAAGTTATCAAACTCGAATGAATCGGATAGAATATTAGGATTCTCTGATAGCAACATATCTAATTGCTTAAAAACGGCGAGCATGAATAAGGATAGAGATGTTCTTGCGTCAATTGAGATGATCTCAAACAAGGCTACTGAGCTAACAAAGAAAAAACTAGATAGCGACATTTTAAAGCACTCAGGTAGGGCAACAAAACTCTCTACTGGTGGAAGCTCATCAGGACAGAAAAAATGATAAAGATATTTACCATAATAAGCTTGACGATAAGCTCTTTCGCGCTAGACCTAACAGCATATAATAAAAGCTTTAAGCTAAACACAGAAGCAAACCCACCACGAATTTTTAAAAATGAAAGATTTAACTATCATTATAAATGTGCAAACAATATTAATTTGACAAAAAATGGCTTTGCGAAAAAAGGGGACTCTGTTGCCTACTCATCAAAAAATAATGGTGCAGACGGAATTTCATTTTTAAGGCCTGATGGAACAATCTATTTTTTACCGAAAGATAAAGAAAAGCTTGGCTCCACAAAAGTAAGGTTCTCGATCGGAGAAGATAAATACTTCGCTTACGAAGCATCATCAGGAATGTGGATGCTTGGCCTCGGTACTCCAACAGAAACAGGCTACAAAGACATAAATATAAGTGAAATACCTTCAGACACCGAACAGCTTCAATCTTATGACCAACAAATAACTTTAGCATTTGAAAAGCTCGCACAAAAAACAATTAAAAACGAGAAAGATGTATTAACCGAGTCGCAGCTGATAAATTGCCCAAAATACGCAGGAAAAAGCGGAAACAAAGATTTTGAAATTTCTCTTTCTCAAATTGCAAAAGTAGAAACAGCAATACAGAAAAGAAAAATTGCTTCTGAAGCCGAAAAATTACTACCTCGTGAATCACTTGGTGGTTCAGAAGGTGGCACAGGCGAAGGGACAAGTGGAAGATCTAATCTTGCTCGTTAATAACTCTGCCAGTTAATGCAATGTTAAATATCTTACTTCCTCGACTGTCTTTTGCGATTTGATTGATCTTTTTAAAAGCTTCATCAATTATGTCATTAACAATTTCGACTTCATCCTCTGACAGAGTAAGAGTACTCATTGCCCATTTCTTAGACCTATATCTATCTTCTCCATAATGACTATCAGGCTTTTTGAGAGCATAGATATTATCAGCAATGGCCTTTTCAAAAAGCTCAATGTTCATATCTGCACGTTTTTTGCCTGCGATAAGATGGTTCTTTTTGATCACAACAGCACCGACTTTGATAAGATCATGAACAGCCCTTTTCGCCCTTTCTGAACCATACTTGATCTCTAACTCTTGAATCGTTGGCGCATAGTTTTCTTCGCAAATAGTCAGGTAGTAAATCTCTCTGTGTGCATTACTTAGAAGTAAAACCTCCGTCACATCTCGTGATAATATTTTGGAAGGACTTGTATATTGATTTTTTCTTCCTGTGCAGAGATATTCTTGAATGACCTCTGGAAGCTCCCACTCATTATATGCTTCATCATCATAAATAAACTGATATACCTTCTTAACTTGTTCTGGCTTTGGAAGAGATTTGCCGTTGAGAAATTTGTAATACGAAGCTTGTTTCAAAGAGCTTCTTCTCTCGAACAAATCGACAATTTGAGAGCTGGTGTGGCCCTTCGATTTTAGCTGGCGAACTGTTGAACTCAAATCATTTGTAAATTGTTTTAGTGCTGTTTCCATGCAATTGATAAAGCAAGGACAATGCCAAAAAAACGACCACTTTTTGACTAAAGAATCGACAAAATGGATTAAAAACCACAACTTTGTCAAAACTTTAGACACAAGTGAACTCATTCGAGTGTAAAAAATTCACTCACAAATTCCGCGTAAAAAGGCTCATTAGTTGATTTAAGTAGCTAAAAGTGCCTTTAAATTTTACGTGAATCGAAAAGATCAGGGGAAAAATTCAAAAACGAAATAATCGCAAAAATATTCGCAATGAATCTTTTTTTTAACTGTGGAATCATGGATAAAACAAGAAATAAAAAAGGAGAATCACAAATGAGAAAACTATTATCAGTAATTTTTGTTATGGTATTTTTAGTAGGCTGCGGTTCGAGTAAAGAAGGGACAGAAGCAGCTCAACAAGTTGAGAGTAATTTTTATAGCCAATATGAGAGTGGAAATTGCGGACTTGATGTAGTTTCAGATTACAACAGTGCTGTTGGTGATTGTCGTCGTATGTATAGCAGATCAGATATTGAAAAATGTGAAGATAAGCTAATCCTATTCAAGTCGAAGTACCCAAGAATTAATTGTTCGGTTGAAGAAGGTTATGGACTTGATAAAGAAACTTTTGTTATCTCAGAAAGCTATATAGATAGACTCATTAAAGAAGTTCAAAATATGTAATCAGAATCTGTAGAGGATCTAAACAAAAACAAATGAAATATAAAATAATAAAAAGGAGAATCACAAATGAAAAAGACAATTTTATTACTAGCATTAATTTCTTCAATTTCGGGATTAGCTTACACTAAGCCACCGCTTCCGCAAGAACCAACAATACTACAATGTAATTTTATCGAAACACTTGGCGAGGAGGCCATTAACAAAATTGCAGCCATCAAACTTAGCAAAGAAACTAATACAACAGATTGGCAAGCAATTACAGTCGATACGCAAAAGTTAATACTAACAAGTTTTAGAGCTTCTGCTGGAAGTCAAAAAGAGAATAAATCCTTTCACTTTCCAACGTATAGAGAAGAGCTAAATATCAAACTAGAAATAAAGGAAACTCAGCTCGGAGTAAACCATGAAGGGGAACTATACCCTATAGATGAGGCGATAGTCGATGAACAGTATGGCTTAGGACACATCGTTGCACTTGATGGGGCACTTGAGTGTGAGACATGGAAAATTGGTACAAAAACAGAATGAAAACATAATTTGCACCCACATTGAAGCATATTTCTCAGATGTATATGTGTGTTACGTTGTCATGAGTTCAGGGGAAGAGTTAAAGGGTGCGCTCTTCCTCTGAATTTAAAAAAAAGGATAGAAAATGAAATTACTTAAATATTTAAAAGAAAAGAACAAAATTGGTAGGCTAGAGTATATTAAAAAAATGCTTTTAACTTCGACTATCGGGATTTTACTAATATGCTTAACTCTGTATTTGAATCCAAACCCAATAGCGACGAACTCAGCACTACTTATTTTAGCTTTAGTTTTTGCGATCATTAATGGTAAACACGCAATGAATAGATTTTCAGATATCGGAATATCACAAATATTTGTAATACCCCTATTCCTTTTACCTGTCGTAAATATAATTCTACACATCATGCTTTGGACTGTTCCATCAAACAAGCTCAGCAATGTTAAAATACTTCAAAGGTAGCAATCTATATGAAAAAAGTAATTATATATATTTTTTTGATATCTTTTGTTAGTTGTGGAAAAGATTCGAGCATAGATTCTCATCAGAATAATGAAGCTGTAAAGTCTGAGAGAGTAACTAGTTTTGAAGGACAAAGCTGGACTGATGGAGAAGAGTGTAGCGAATCGGTAACAGAGCATTTAGACAAACTCAATGAGGTTATTGTAAACACTTGGAGAAAAGGCAAAAATGCGACAAAGGAGGAGATTCACGACTGCATAGATATACTAGAGAGTATCTTGTCTGATTTTCCAGATCTGAATTGTGTAAAAACAACAAGTGAAAACGAAAGAGTCTTTTACAAAGAAGAGCTTGCAATTAAAACAAGAGATGGATTCATTGACAGGTTAAATAATTAGGAAATATCAGGGGGAATTATGGAAATTGGTATTGATGGCGGTGGGATAAAAAAAAGATATATAAAAGATGGTGACGGCAGTGGCGGTGAAAAAAAAAGAAGATATATAAAAGGCGGTGATCTTGGCGGAGGTATAGTAATAAAGGGATTAAAAAAAAGAATTGAAATGTTCAACTTTGCTTTGCAAATAACGAACCTTTCTCTACTTGTAGCGATAATATTTGCTCTAAAAAAGATATGAAAACAAGAAAGAGGCTATTGAGCCTAATAAGAAGAATAATGAAAAGTACTGGATGGTCAGGAAAAACCATTAACACACCTCAGAGGGTCGACGAAATATAATTGTCGCCCCATTCTCTTGCACATATCTAAAAGCTATAAAAATACGTTTTTTTATTTTTTTTAAGCATTGAAAAAGGTTTTTTTGAATTTTGCGATATAATAGATATATGAGAATGACAGACTCAATTGAAACCTTTCTGTCGCAGGAGAATAATATGTTTATTATTAATCTTATTTCATTTGTTTACTATTTCAGCAAAGCGATTTTTTACGGTCAAAAGGTCCTCGATTTTTTGCTCAACTAACTTGAATCATGGAGAAGACCTCTTTTTCTAGAGAAGAAGTCTTTTTTCATTCAATGGTTTCATCACAAAAAACGATTGTTTTTTAAAATTTATACTTTGTTCCGTTATTCGAGCCTAGCCGATCTAATAATCCCTCGTTTACTCCGTATTTAAGATCTTTCGTTGCCATTGAGTCTGAAATGGTAGGATGAATCATCATATAATCTTTTCGCGAAAAATAAGTATTCTTAAAGTGAACCTTAGCTTGAGCTAATCGTGAATCTTGTTTTCCATCTGTAGGCCTTTCATAAGAATATCTCAGGCCCTCAAGTAATGAATCCCTAATTATCGAAACAAGAAATACTACGAACCCAGTAGGGTCGTCAGACTTTTGAGCAAGATTTAAGTATTCATAATAATCGGCTTGCCTCGACCGAATAAATGATTCTATAGGCAAAAATTCAAATATTTTATTATTTTCGCTGAGAAAAAGAGTTTGCCAAAATCTAGATATTCTTCCATTTCCATCTTCAAATGGATGGATTGAGACAGAAAGATAATGAATCAAAGAACTTTTTATGATGTAGTTATCATTAGATCTATTTATGTAATCGAACATTTTTTCACATAGGGTAGGGACGCTTTGATGTTCAGGAAAAATCATTTTGTAAGATTTAGAATCGTTTCCCTTAATAGCCACGTCAACCTTTCTATACGAACCTGAGTTATCAATGAGCTTATTCATTAGAATCTTATGAGCTAGTAAATAATCCTGCTCAGAGCTTGAATTTAGCTCACTAATTGAGTCGTATAGCTTAAGAGCATTTTGTACTTCCAAAATATCTTCTTTTTTTCCTGCCACTTTTTTCCCATCAATAATTGATGTTACTTCATCAAAACTCAGATTGTTACCCTCGATTTTCACAGTCGAGAAAACTGTTCTTATTTTAGATTCTCTTCTTAATTTTGGAGTTGGCCTAGTCGTTGGTAGATTATTGATTTTTCCAAGTAGTTCACCAACTTCTATGAGAAGGTCTTGTAGTTGGGGGAGAAGATTTAGTTTTGTGCTTATCATTTACCCATATTATCACATAAGATAATTTTACTCTATATGAATAATTTTACCCCATATAACAATACTTATATGGGGTAAGTGTCATATTTGTCACATTAACACGACAAATTTGTCATATTTTATTGATTTCTTTTTCAAAACGTACGATAATTAACTATGGTGATTGTTAAGGATAAGTTTGGCTTCGACATTAGAATAGCTCCAGAGTATCTGGATAAAATAAATAATAAGATGCCTCCTTTGTCTAAAAAAACCATAGAAGAAGTTTTGTTAAATCCAGACTGCGTAAGAAAAAGCTCTAGTTCAGAAAACTGTAGATGTTACTATAAAAAAATTGAAAACATTGCGAAAGAAAGGTGGAATAAAATTGTTGTTAAGTACGTGTCAAATAAAAACGAGCATTGGATAGTTACTGGCCATAGGACAGATGGCATAAAAGAGATTGAGGTGTTTTATGAAAATTCACTATAGCAAAAAAACCGATTACCTAGAGGTTTTCTTTAAAATAGAATCTGATTATTACGAGTCAGCTGATTTATCGACAAATTTATTAACAGTATTTGTCGGAGAAGATTCTGAGGAAATTGTTGGATATGGAATCTATGATGCTTTCAAGAAAGTTTCAGAGATAGAGAATTTTTCTTCAATTCAAAAATTGGCAATGTATTCTTGGATGATTAGAAAAATCACGAAATTATCACAGGAGGAGTTTGCAGAAAGACTATCTTCTAAATATGCTGATAAAGAGATGGGCTTGCGAACAGTCCAGAGAATTGAGAATTGTGAGACAATAGCACCGTACTTCTACCCTATTGAGCTAAAAAAATTAGAGCCACAGTTCGATTTAAACTTCATTGCATGAGAAGATAGCTTGCTTAAAATAATGACTTTCATCGCACTCAATGCAACACAGGATACAAAAGTATCGATTCAGCGATTACGTAAATCAGTACTTGCATCGGTTAAGTCGTATTAGAGTCTTAAATATTTTATCTGTTAATAAATCTTAATTCAAGAGACAACCACTTAACCCGAAAAGGCAAAATAGGAGAATTTATGAATAGCATACTTCAGATATTGGTTAAACTAGTGCCGCTTTTTACATATGTTTCACTCTATGCAATGGAACAACCTGAATTAGAAATTACAAAGCTATCGAATCAATATTTTGCGTACTTGAAAGATGGAAAGCACAGAGAAGCTCTAGAGATGCACATAAAAAGTGATATTGACGCTATATCTACAAAAGACTTCATTAAAAGGTATTCACCCACTATTGCTTATTCAGAAATCCTCTTCTCTAAGAGCTGCGACCACAAAGTGATAACAAGTCTATTTACAAAAGAGCAAGCTTCTGCGGAGGTTGAAACAAGCTGTCCTGACGTCGTAAAAATTGCACAAGATTTCATAGATTTTTTAAAAAAAAGCAACATTGATATTAAGAAAATAAATGAGAGAGAAATGGAAAAAATGGGCATGGATTTCTACAATCAAAAAAAAGATAACTATAAAAAAATAACAAAAAATGTTTTTGTAAATTTTTCAAGAGAAAATCATAAATGGAAAATATATTCGAATATTTCAAAACAAGAAAGCAAATGGAAAAAAAGGAAGAACGCCGAAAATAATTGCAATAAAGCATTTGACTTAAGCCGTCAGAATAAACATAAAGAGGCCTTGGAGTTAGCTGAGAGAACAATAAGTCTTTCAAAGGAAAAACTTGTCTTATGTAAATCAGTCATTAAACTAAGTAAAACACACCTTCGTAAATGAGTGGTATGCGGATAATACTCGTCGAGGTTATAATTCCAGTAATGCTTATAGAACTTTAAGTAGGAAGCGTATTAAGATATACTAAAATTAGATTGATCTATATTTTGTCAAATGTGGCAACAACGAAACTATTAGAAAGAAGAAGGTAAAGGATGAAACACATTATAACTTTGATCATCATTTTGTTTTTATCAAGCTGTGCTTCTCACAAATTAATAATTAATTCAGACATACCGTCAAGAGTTGAAGCTCAGGGTGTAACTGTATGTGAAAGTACCCCATGCGCAATTGTTAAGTCATGCACGCGTCACGGGGAAATAACTAGGCTTGAGGCATTTCCTCTTGATAAGACAAAAGGTTATAATCAACAGAAAACGGTTAGTGCCGATTGTTATATAGGTAGTGACAATGCAACGAATGTATATTTTGAAATGAGTTCTAGACCTGGGGTTGCGATTGAATCAAGCGCCGCTTCAAAGAGAACAAATGAAGACAAAATAGAAAAGAGTTTAAAGTTTTTGCAAAAGATGTACAATGAAGGAAATATTACCGAAGAAGTATATAAGGAGATGGTTCAAAAAGCTCTAGAGCAATAGAGTGCTTTTTGCTATTGAAAATACTCCATAGTCTCGTCTCTTGTTAGGCCTCAAACTTTCAAGAAAGTTCAGTCGCCTCCAAGGGATACCATCAACACTTTCAAATATGGCAATCTCTAATATTTGTATAGTTCTTAGGCAATAACTTAACTAGAAATATGTGAAGACATATTTTCTAACAACTATATTGTGTATTTTCTTTTGCTTATCACTATCTTTCTGAGAATTAGATAAATATTTTCCTTTACTGTGATAATTATATTAATAAATTTAAATTATCACTGCCAGACAAAATTATATTGTAAGTTTTTATACCTGTGCACCGAAAAGTATAGGGATATTGTATACATGGAGAAATAATGAAAACTTCTTACTTTTTAGTATTAATGCTAACTCTATGCGGGTGTGCAGCACCAAAAGTAACGATTCCTGACCAAGACCGTTTTGAAAATATTCCAGAAAAATTTAAGAACTGCATCAACAACACCGCTGAAGAGTGCTTTCAAAAAGCTCTGCACGCAAGTTCAGATGGTTACAATGAACATGCAAAATTATTATTCCGATCTTCATGCGACATGGGCTTTAAACAGTCATGCGAAAAAGAAGAAGTAAAAGTAGAAGAAGTAAAAGTAGAAGAAGAAGAAGAAGTAAAAGTAGAAGAAGAAGTAAAAAAAGAGTGCAAAAAAGGAAAGTTAGCCGAATGCGAAGATTTGGCACAGGCGGCGATCATGAAAGACTCTACAGAGGAAGCAATATCTTACTATAAAGTTATGTGTGACAATGAAATAATTCCGGCGTGTACAAATATTGGAGTGCTTCTTCTTAGAGTTCAAAATTTTGTAGAAGCAAAAAAAATGTTTGAGCATTCCTGCAATAAAAAATACGAACTTGGGTGCTTAGGATTAGTACACTTAGAAGAACTAAAAGGCAACCACGGTGAAGCTAGAAAAATCCTCAACAGAAAATGCGATGATGGTATGAATATACTGTGCCAAAAGTTGATTAAACTAAGGGGGCATTAGTAAATAGTTTATCAAGTGCTTATGTTTTAATCTTTTTAGAAATCAGCAATTACCTATCTTTCAAGCTCTTTACGAGTAAAATTCCAGAGGTTAGAAAATGAAAGGCGGTAAACACTACAACGCTTGAAAGACTCAACTCTTTCGCTTGCAAAAGAGGGCGCTGATACTAAAAATGCTAGTCCTAAAATTGTTTTTTCATTTGTGATTCTCCTGTTTGTTTAAGTAATTATAAATATTTGAGCATTTCTTCAAGTAATGCATCTATATCCTTTCTTGTTTTAATGCTAATTTCGATCAACGAACCATCATGGCGCACATGATATGACTCACAGTAAAAATCAGGATAATCCTCTATTAATTTCTCTAGCTTTTCAATGCATATATTTGGATCTAGTTTCCCACTTCTTACATCAGAGCAATCATAGACAGCATACATATACTGAGAGAACTTACATCGTTCTGGATCATTCTCTATTGGAGGAAAATTCGTTATATCTGAAATTGTTGGATCACTTATATTAATTTCATAATACATATCTTCCTGACCATTATCTTCTGCGATAGAGGATTCTTCATATTGGGACTCAGATTGTCCACTAGAATTAACTTCTTGATTCTTATCATTCCTTTCGCAGCTGATAAGATTAAGTACTAAAAGTGCAAAAATAATTAAATGCTTCATATGTTCTCCTTGTGCGTCAATACGAGCTTAAACTTCAAAAAAAAATTAAACAAACAAACTTATTATCAAAAAGAAAATCCACCATCAAAGTTTATTTTAATTAAGTACTTTTCTTAAAATCGAACATTTCAGCTTTGGCCCCAGAACTTGACCCTTTCCCTCAATAGTCGAATAAGTAGTATATTCTTTATTAATTTTTCCTTTTATATAAACTGTATTTTCTGCTTCAATCTCAACTATAATAATTCGATTACTCTCTTCAATATTTTGCAAAACTCGATATCTAAAATATACATTTTGAACCCTTGAATTTTCTCCATCAATGACACTTGTTGTTCGAAGATAAACCCACTCCCCGAGATATTCTTCATTTTCAATCTTGGAGGATAATAGTTTTTTTTCATTTCTAGTAAGCTCAACTTTATAGCCTCTAGATATCCCATCTGGCTGTAAGAAAATTTTTCCAATGTATTCCTGTTCATAATACTCACAAGAAATTTCATCTGAATTCGCTATTGGTGATCCATTGTTAGTATTCGCATGGGACAATAAACTGCTTAATATTGTTAAAATTAAAATGATCTTCTTCACTCTTTTCTCCCTCTATGTTGTTTTTTGGTCTTCTCTCTACCCATTTTTGTAAATGCCCTCCCTTTCGAGAGGGCTAAAACAATCATGGAGAAAAAAAGAAATCATTTCTTTTGTGAGTTCATTGTTACACAAAAAATGATGGTGAAGTTTTTGAAGTTAGAGGGATTTATATAAGAGAAGGCCAGGAATAAGCCTAGATGGGAAAATATAAATTCGAATAAAGATATCAGCAACTTAGATTATAAATTTGACGAAATTACACATAAAGTTCATGTGAAAAAAATACACATAATTGATATTTCAAAACATTAATATATCTACTTATAAAAAGAAGATTTCAAATGAAAGAATTATTAATTGAAGATATTGTAAGTCGTATGCTCTACTAAGTAGATTTCATGAGTGAGTTTCTGTTTGGTCTTGGGTCTAGCTTATTGTCTTTGAGATAGTTTTTTGTATTTTCAATCAATGATTCAAAGTTTAGTGATTCATTGAACGATGTAGATTGATTAGTGATATTCATATTTTTAGGATTGTTAAAGCTTTTAGTTTTTCTATCGTTTTCTAGAGGTTGTAGATTAAAAATTAAAAATGATTCGATTGTATCAATCTCATCATTTGATCGTTCAGATAATTTACAAAAATATATAGTTATTTTTTCAAAGTATCTACCAACTTCCATCTGTGTTTGCGAAGTTAATACTTTGTCCTTTAGGAATTTGTGCATCGGGATGTATTCGCAATCCCCTTTTAGCTTCTTAGTTCTTCTTGTCCAATCTACAACTAGTCTTTTCCGATTTTCTCTATAGATCGAAGGTAGTGAATTTTTTAATGTGAGATGATAATATAAATGCTCAATATTTCTGTTTAGGATGCACTTCTGATGCTTTCCAATATAGTTCGCAACTATTTTTCCATTGATTTCCTCTGTCCAGAGATAGACACCTTTATAGCCTTGAAGGGACGATTCTAAATCCTCAATTCTTTCTAAGACCTGCCTTGGAGTTCCAATTTTTTCCCATATAAGCCTAAAATGATTACTTTCAGGCATCATGCTCCCTCATTTTTAACGTGGAAAAATGAGATATTCCAAACAAAACAAATCCAAATAGAATGGAGAAAATTGTGTAAAGAAAATAATACTGAAATTGTGAACTATTAATTATTTCAGTGCCATGAAGTGGTGAATTAGCAATGAAATTCCAAATCGACAAGAGACAGCTCGATAAGATGATGTAATTTGTCACAGTCAGAATACTAAAAAAATACTTGTTAAACACTTTTCCCCCATGCGGATTAAAGAAAAAAGACTCCACGAGTGAGCCTTTTAGGTTGTCTGCACATTGACCAAGTATTGAAAAAAATTGTTAAAACTGTGCACTGTTTTTTTTAGGTCTATTATATTATTAATCAATTTTTAAATTAATACAACATTGTGTGCCTTCCTTGTTGGTCTTGTGAAACTAACTCATTAAAGCTTGATATTTTGTGCTATTTATCATCTGCGACTTGGAAATAGCCATTACTAACTCACGATGCAGGCATAATAAATTCTAGCAACAAAGCAATCTCCCTTGTTAAAGTAAATAATTATTTAAATATCAAACATTACCAGCCAAGCGGCCTATTTAAACAATACACAGTAACATTCTCGCAAGAAAAATCTAAAACAATAGGAATTTCGATGCGAGATAAGGAGAGCCAAAATAGCTCTTAAAGCAAACCATATATCTTCTCTCCGTTGGCCCCCAAAGGGGGTTTCCATATTAAGTTAATATTTCTTTATTTATTAAGCCATTGACCTTATTTCTTGCACGAGAGGTTGCGTGCGGGATTACATTTTTTGATTTCATATCAAAAGAATGTAATCGTGCACAGCGACCGCGACCTCTAAAAAAAATGGGCCTACTGGCCCAGATATCAAGAAATTCTCATTTTTATTTCATCAAATATCACTTTGAGGTATTTTTTATATTTTCCATCTCTATATCCATCTTCATAGGAATTAATAATATCGAAGTCATCACAAAAATTTTTAAATGAATCGATTCTCATCGATTCATCTTTAAGGTGGTCAATAACTTCATTTCTTATAGCATTTAATAAAAATTCATCCATCACAAACCGCCCATACTCCTCTTTCAACACTTATGAAATGGTGCTGAAGTTTCTGTCTTATTTTTTCTTTCCAGTAAGATTTTTTTTCAATCAAATGCTTCGCAATTTTTTCTATTTCCTTATAAATTTCGGATAAAGTCGCTTTGTTGTTTCCAAAATACAAAAGAGAGATATGCGTCTTGATTTTTGTCTCAGCAAAGCGGTGAAAGACAAAAATCAAGATGTCATAGCTCTGTACCACATGAGGGTTCTCCAAGGGGGTATTTCTACCCACTTGGACAAAAAGACCTCGACTTAGAAAAGAAAATTCTTCAAGACTCATAATCAGCAAGCCATTAGAAGCCAATTGATAAGGCTTGAAAACTTATAAATACTTTGTTTTTCTAAAGTCTCTTTTAGAACTAAAAGCTTTTCCCGATCGGGGAAAAGCTTCCAGATTTCATTGTTATTAATTTTTGTTACGTCCATTATTCCCTCACTTGTCTATTATTTAGTATATATTCACTCGCTTTTTTCGCTTGAGAGCTTGCCTGAACTAATGCAGTTGGATTATCCCTGAGAAATTTTGACCAACCTTGTATATAAGAAGCTGAATTATCTAAAGTTACGTTTGATATACCTGACTTGTGACAAAGGAAACTTGAGCAAAATTCTGCAACTAGTTCTTCTTTAGAGTAAATAACGTCACCAAAGGCCGAGAATGCTGTAAGAGAATCTCGATCAAGCCTCTTTTCATGCCCAGTAGAATGACCTAATTCATGAAAAAGTGTAGAGTAAAATTCCTCTTCATTGATAAAACTAGATTTCTCTGGCATGCGAATTACATCACTTGACTTTGTATAGCTTGCCGAATTTCCTGTATAAACAATTGCAGGTGCATCTTTGAAATTATTTATAATTTCTTCTGCTGATAAAATTGGTTTAAAATCGAGGTTATTTTGTTCTTTTATTTTTTCTCTTTCCTCTTTAACTTTCTCCATATCAATATTTTCACACTGCTCAACATTGAAAACATTGTAATATCTCAACAAAGGTATTTTCTCCTCTTCTTTCCCTTCCCTTTTCTTCTCTAATAACTTCCAAAATATTATCATTGTTGCCTTTTCCCCTTTTTTAATTTTTCCACCAACTTTGTTAATTTGAGCGGCCGTTGCCCAATAAGACGAATTAAAATCCCTCATGGATAGAAGAATAAAATTTAAACCAGAGTACTGTTTATCAGAAATTAAGTTACAAGGATAAACACTTGTAGTTGTCCAAGGTTTTCTCCAAGGGATACAACCTTGCTCTAATTTATCAATAATTTGCTTAGTTACTGCTTCATAAATACAAAATTTCTTTTTCATAAAATCCTCACTTCGTTAAAAGGTTTTACTCGTCGCTTGGGCAATCCCCGACTGTATCCCCCCGAGGGGCAAGGCCCGAAAGTCCGAAGTCGAGCGTTTGTCATAATTAAAAATTTAGGAATGCCCATTTTTTTGCCTGCAAAAAAATGCGGAAGGCTTCCCAATTTTTAATTTGATAAAAAGCGAGCGGAGGATAAAATTCAAATTCTCTTGGGGGGATAGGAGAGGGACAACTTGTTGTCACTCTCTTACAAAGAAGAGTTATGCGTCTTGAATTTTGTTTCAGCGAAGCGGTGAAGAACAAAATTCAAGATGCATAAACTCTGATCATTGTGGGGGTTCTCCATAGGGGGAAACCTCCCCCTGTGGACACAATCAAAGATGTTATAAAACTTGAAAGGTAATAGAGCTTATATATAAGATATTTTCATTTATGTGATATCTTTCAAATGAGATCAGGTAAAAAGTTCCTTTGTTCAACTTTGCACCATCTTCAATAATTACTTTATTTATGTTTTTCTTCTGAAATACTCCACTAAAAGAAAGAGTGTTGGAGTCTGTTGCTTTAGTAATTAGATAGGTTCTATTCATGTATTTCCTCACTATTGCAATTAAAACAATTTCATGTAATGATAAAAGAACTTATGGGGCATTTTTTGATGTGTGCAGGCATCTGCCCCATAAGTGGCAACCTATGATTCCATAGGGCCTTTTAAATTCTTCTTACCGTTTTATTAATCTTTAGTTTTATTTTTTCAATTTCTGGATTTATTTTTTTTCTTAGATTCTCTAAGAACTTAGTAAGATCCTCAATAGAATCAAATTCAAGATTTTCAATTTTGAATTTTCCGTTTTTTTGTGGAATAAATTGGGAAATTTCATCCACATCAAAAGCTTCATCGAGACGTAATAGAATCATAATTTCAATGTGATTACTCATGTTCTACCTCTATAAACCTTGCTGAGATTTGATATTATTAATCCACATATTTGCAAATTCGAGTTGTGAGTTTAATATTTCTGGATAAAATTTATCAAAGTTACCATCATCTTTTATGACTACCGCTTCTTGAAAGTAATGCCCTCCAACTTGCATCCACATTGGGGTAATAAAGGTATGTTCTTCCATCTTGTTAGTTTTTAAATTAAGTAGCTCACATCCTTTGGAAACATGAAAAAGAATTTCTGGATCTTGAACAAGATCTCCATTGATCTTTCTATAGTGACACAAAGAGACATGGATGAAATCTTTACTTTTCCTGACTAATTCCACGCTTAAGGGCATAAATACATCACTATTTTCAATTTTTTTAGATGGCGAGTCCTCGCTAAGTCCATCAATAATTTTTAAAAAAGTTTTTGCATTTTTCTGGTCTAGGCAAATTTTCATAAATTCCTCACTTAGTTAAAAAGTTTTACTGGTCGCTTGGGAAATCCCCGACTGTATCCCCCAAGGGGCAAGGCCCGAAAGTCCGAAGTCGAGCGTTTGTCACAATTAAAAATTTAGGAATACCCATTTTTTTGCAGGCAAAAAAATGCGGAAGGCTTCCCAATTTTTAATTTGATAAAAAGCGAGCGAAGGATAAAATTCAAATTCTCTTGGGGGAGACAGGAGAGGGACAACTTGTTGTCACTCTCTTACAAAGAAGAGTTATGCGTCTTGAATTTTGTTTCAGCGAAGCGGTGAAGAACATAAATCAAGATGCATAGACTCTAATCATTGTGGGGGTTCTAAGAACAGATTTTTTGTTAAATTCCCAATAATTGTAATATCGTTAATTTACATATAAGTTTTCCTTAAAAAATTAGTACTTCAATCAGCATTAAAAAAATTAGGGTTTCTCATTAATAAAGACTCTCTGAGCATAAGTAAAAACTTATTAATGTGATTCAAAGGCCGTGGCAAAGTGGGACTTCGCACTTAAAAAAAGTTGCTCAAATAAAATAAAACATAAGAAGTAAAAAAGAATATTCTAGTAATTACTACAGACTAAAAAAGACTGTGCATTAAAACAAAAAGTCGCGAAAGGCACAGACTGAGCAAGACCAGTTGGGATTGTTAAGGGGCGATCAAGAGAAACTAAAAAATCTAAACAACAACGAGATCGCCCCTTAACATATAATATTTAATAATTAATTATATACTATGAATAAGGTTACACGGCAAAACTCCCCAATAAATAATAAAGACAAACATGGAACAAAGCTGACCACCTACAACCCATGAAGGGTGTGGGTGGTCAGCTTTGGGACATAGTTTGGACATTTATTGGGGAGTTTTGCCGTGTAATTTTATGAGGTTGGCAACTCATGAAACCTATCTCTAATGAGGCGTTCCTCTTTTTTATGATTTTTTTATTTTTTCTGGTCTTTAACTGATTGATAACACATTTGGAAAAATATGTTTTAGACCTAGTTTGGACAGCTTGATGGACACAGTTTGGACTGTAATCAAACAAGAAGTACCTCAAGACTTTTTTTAAACATCAATGAATTGGTCAATAAATGGAATCCTTCTTCTTCTATATCCTTCGTCCTTTTTAAAGGTAACAGTGCGTAAGTAATCCTCAAGAGAATCATGGCAAATGTCCATCAGTTTTTCATAGTACCCATTCCCTTTCAATTTAATATTATCAGGGTCATGCTCGAAATCATAATAGAATACCCAATTTTCAAAACTACGCACGATTGCCTCCCAAGATCCAAGACCACTATCACCCTCAACAAAGGTAATAAGCTCTTTCTCGATCTTCATTAAATCTCTGTGTGTTATGGCATAACGCCCGTGTATTCTTTTATAGATCAAGGCTCGACTTTGTTCACAACTTGTCTCTTCTGCAAAACGAAGTAGTACAGTTAGTCGATGATCAACGCTGGTGACATAATCAGATTTCATGTAATCTAAAATGTCGAATATTTTAATGATTAAACGATAAAGTGGCTTTAAAATTAGATTAATAAAATTTCTTATAAGATCTTGAAACATATACGACATAACAGCTATAAATATTAGTATTATTGCTGCTACTTGAACACGAGTAGTTGGGTAACGATAACAATTTAGATATAACAACTCAAAAAAATCATAGGCCATCATTGACTCCTTTATAATTAACATAAATAGAATATCATTAATGGACTTTCTCGTATAGGCCTAGACAAAAAAAAAGATGCATAAATGCATCTTTTTTTTCTCGTAAAGCTTTGCTAGTTTAACAAAGAACTCGCATCAAGCTTAGGTTCTTCTTGCTTCTTTACTTTAGGGATAAGCTGCTTTTTGCTTGATTTGTTTGAGAGATTTTTTTTATTTCCAACAGCTTTATTGAAGAGTTTTTCATCATTTAATAACATTTTCGCAATGTCATTGAACGTATAATCAGAACTATTTGCAGAATTAAAAGCCTTTAATCTTTCATTGAGTTTTTCTTCATCTGTCATCAAATTCTCTTTAATCTTTTCAACTATATTTGATTTATTGTCGATCAACTCAAACATTGCTTTGACAATATCAAACGGAGTTGCCTTTACATTTGAATCACTTAAAGTAGAAATGACAGACTCAACATCTTTGTATATACCACAAGACTCATCTAAATATGAAATGACGTGCCTTTTTGCTTTAACATCTCTCGACTTCTTCTCATTTACACTTTCTTTACTAATCATAACAGACTCCTTTGGTTAGCTTTTATCGTTGATGAGTAATATAAAAATATTTTCTATATTCTTAAACTCAGCTTACTAATTTCTAATTCCTTTCGTTGGCATAAATTAATTCATTTTGAAGCCTTAGAAATGTATCTATCACTTCACTCCAATTGCTCCTGACTGGATGATCCTCGATATAACAAGTATGCATCTTAATTCTTTTTAAAACAGATAACTGTTTAATCGAAGAATAAAAAATTTCGTATTTTTTGCACAGCTTCTTGTTGTTGAAAATATAAACAACTGACTCATAACCAGAATCATTATACTGAATAATCTTATTTAAAATTCTTTCTTCAGATTTTGCACTTAGTTCAACTTCGACAGCAATATTAATGCCTGCTTTTTGAACAACACTATCTGGAACAATAAGATTTGTTCTTGCTGACGAGTCAGAATTAACGATTTTAGAATCTAAAACAGGGGCACATCTTGCTTTAAAAGAGCTAACAAAGGCATCATGAAACAAGCAACTCATGTCAACCTTACCGCTTCTTCCATATTTGATTATAATTTTTTCCGAAGCTACAACAATCCGTTCTTCTCCATGACTCTGAACTATTTTACAACTTTCGTTCTTTATAGACCTATCAACAATTTTCCAAAATTGTGATCGTGTCATGTGTTCGTAATCCTTCAAGAATAAGAAATAAAGATCTTTGTAAAAGACAGTTCTATACTCTGCAATCAACGACTCTAATATGTATTGATAAAATTTATTACTCATTTGAGATATTAAAAAAATGTTTAACAGTTGTCTCGCTCCCGTTTGCTAATATTTTAGAATTAACAAAGTCGTCGAAATCACCAGAAAAATTTTCATTATAAAGAAATTTAAAATCATAATTTTTTCGTTCAAAGTTTATAAAATGATAAAGAACACGGCTATTGAATGTGTAAAGTACCAGATCAAGTGTTGACGAAAGTGAAGACAGTTTCCACTTTGATGAATCAATATCGTTTATGTACTTTATACCGATTTTAACTAAACGATCATCATCTGATGAGTTTTTCATGGACACTATTAAGTCAACACACTCATTATCAAAAAGTTCATAACCAACAAAACTTTTAGAAACGCCTTGAAAACCAATTATAACAGATGAAAGTATAGAAAATTTTATGACTTGAGCTTCTTTTATTGAGTACCTTCCAAGCTTTTTAGACTTAAGAGTTTGAGTATTTAAGTAGTAAATCTGTCTATTTCTTCCGTTCCCCTCTGTAACAGAACTTAAAAATCCATTTTTCTTCAGTCTGGTAATTGCTTTCCGAACTGCATCGTGACTGTAATCCCTCGAAAGATTCGTGTATATGCTGTTAAAATGTAACGCTTTATACTCAATAAAATATCTTATAATACTCTCTTGTGCAGATTCAACATTTGACATACTTATTCCTAGATCCTAAAACTTATTTTCTCTTTATTCGAGCTACTAGCATCACTCTTACATTCATAATCACCTGTGATATATTTCCTTAATTCTACAGAAATCTCTTCGCTTGTTTTACTCGCAACAACCTTAACAGGTTTTACCACAACGTGCTGAGGAAGCACTCCTTTTCTCTCTTCTACGTCCTCTTTTGTTTTTGTTTGTTTAACTCTCTTGGGAGATTTCTTTACATCATTAAATGATATTTGAGAGGTGTTTTCGTCTTTTTCCTTCTCTTCAAAACTTGTAATTTCTAGATCAAAGAAATGTTCATAATCAAATTTCTTCTGATAAAGCTTGATAACATCTATATAATTAGACGGAAAAATATTCTTTATAACAAATTGTCCGACTCCTAGATTCTTAAAAACGCTTGGATGGATTTTGTATTCGTAAACCTCTTTAAATGTTCCCATTCCAGTTTCTAATAAATCCTCGATGACGTGAGTAGAAGATATTGATGTATCTGTCCCTATAATATTTGCTAAAAGATCAGCTTCTTCAGGGTTTACAGTAGTTCCGATATAGAAGTTGTCCATATTCCCAATAATTCTTTTTCTGTAGACGTCACCATTTATCTCGTCGAGATCACTTATTGTTTGAACCAGAAGAGTAAGATCAAGATTTGCTTCACGACATTTATTTATAAGGCTAATTGTGTTTTCTGTTCCAAGTGTACCAAATTCGTCAATAATACATGAAAGAGGATGTCTTTTAATCTTCTCAGATGTTTCATAACTTAATACTTCATGAGTAAGAAACGACAATTCTTGAATAAAAAGATTTCCTATGGCTGTTGCAATGTCGGGATATCCTAAAGTACTTACATCAATATATATAGAAGCTTTTTCATTTCTTATACGCGAAAATACGAATGGACTTTCTGTCTCATTTACAAGTTCACCAAAAGATGAATTAACAACAGCGGAAAGCTTATTTACTATATCGCTATAAGCATCTTTATCTTTTGCAGAACTGCTAACAATCCCACTCAAAATGTTTTCCAAACTAGGCTTATAGCCATGTTTTTTTAACAACTTCATACTTTCTGTTAATGCACGTCTATTTGAACTTCTATAATACGGATTCTCAAATTTAAAAGAAGTCATTATTCGATCTACAATACTTGTAATATCTCCCTCATAAACAGGGTTGCACTTAATACTATTTTTTACCTTATTCGACATGACATAACATTTTCTTTTGTAATGCTTATTTAACGAGTAAAACTTTTTAAGTGTTTGAGTACTTCCCTTCCCATCAATAAAAATAATAGGCCTGTTCGAGCTAAGTTTCTCGTCAATCAATTGATACATTAACTCTGTTTTACCAGCTCCAGTTTTTGCACAAACTAATGTGTGTCGATTTCCATCCATTTTATCAAGCAAGATATCTGATTTGTTAATATAGGAAAAAGCTTGTCCGAATGGATTTGTTCTTTTAGCTTCTAAGAAAAGTGAATCTAGGCTAAAAACCTTATCATTTGCAAGTTTAACATTTTTATCGAATATTGTGTTTGCAATAAACTGAGGGAGATCCAACACTCTATCCAAAAAATCGCGGCCCACTTACTCTGCTCCTTGCTCAATTATCTGCTGTTCCTTGACTGTTACCTTATTCCCGTGTTCATCATAAAAAATTTTCTCAGGTACAGCGTAAATTTTAATATACGGATTTAAGGGAGATAAACTCCTCTTTGCATAATCATCTGCGCTTGGGTTAGATATTTTATTCTTCAATATGCCCTGTATTCCATTAGGAAGTACTGCAAGATCATTATCAATATATTTCTTGACTCCAGGAACAGACTCACTCTTATTCTCTATTGAAGGCATATCCTTAATCGGGTCAGAATCATCCCACAAATACGACCCAAAAAGGGCACCGCTTATACCTCCTGCTATTGCACCTAAAACCATATTTACAGGATCACTCTCTTTGTTTGGTGAAGTTTCTTTACCTAAACCTCCTCCCACAATCGCGCCCATAGATGCGCCAGCAATCATTTGCTTTCCCTTTGTTGCACAAGACGTAAGAGAAGACGCTAACAAAACAAAAAAAATGAAATTAAATACCTTCATATGTAAAACCTTTTCTAAAATTGACAATCACTTTTCTTCGAGAATAAACAACTAAAATGACACTTGCTGCCTGCGTATGACTCAAAATTTTCTCATTTCCTGCACTAACCCCTGCCTGAAGCGCTGTGACGTATGAATTGCCAACATTGTTTGAATTTATTTCCCCTAAAATAGTTTTCTCTTTTGATTTTGTTCCTTCTAAAACACTATTCGTTAATGAAGAAACTACTGCACCAAATAATTTTTCACTCTCTCCATCGAAAACCTTATCCGCGACAAGACCATCAACGCCATTCTCATCCTTAATTGATACCTCGACGGAATATTCATTTTCGTCGGTAACGAGAGTATTACAATCTAACTTAACTCTATAGTTGTACTTTTGTACTAAATTGGATGAATAACAAGTTAGATATGCACCATTTGGAATCTTTGACGAGCCTGACAAATACACAACAACCTCTTCAGACGAAGAGTTATTTGAAATTATATGACCATCGACAAAACCATTAATTCGTTCAAACTTTTTAATTCTAATTTTCTCTGCTTTTGCATCTGGTACAAAAACACTCCTTTTTCTTCGATATACACTTTTTTCAATTGCTGAAGATTTTAAAGAAATAGAATCAGCTGTACTCTTAAGCATATCTTGAATTTGCTCCTTAGACTTGTACTGCAATTCTTTAGGCAACAGCTTAATACCATTTGCAAGAATCACGTGAGAGCTAAAAATCAAAAAAACTATTTTAACCACACTATTCTCCCATTTACATTTATTGGATTCCACTTTGAGACAAAGCCCGCTCCATCTATAGCCTTTCCATTAATTTTTGTCTTAGCGTCAACCTCAACGTAATAGTTTTTACTTCCTTCATAAAGACGCAGGCCTTTTTCTTTGTAAACAAGAACACTTCCCTTCACAGAATCACCATTATCAATATAAATTGATCTATGCTGAGTTGTACCTGTATATTTTATGTCAAAATGCTTAATTGATCCGTCTTCAAGATGACAAATTATAGAAGTTTGATAATTGATCTTATCTCTCAAAAAGAAAGTAACCGACATTCTATTCCTTGAATAATATTTTGAATATTGCTCTTTAGACATAGATGATTGGCAATTCTCGATCCTGCTCGAAAAATTTATCAGTGTTGGTTCTCTTGTAGATAGATAAAGAGATAAAAACTCTGTTACAAAAACATAAAAAACATTCATTCTACTTCTCCCTCAAACTTGATAATTCTTTTTCATCTAAAGGGAACTCACCGACATTTGCAATTTTATATGAAAAATCAAAATTATTATTTTTTATCATTTCAACTTCAAACGCTCTTAATCCGACCTCTATCGCTGTATTACGAACAACAATCTTGCATCTACTCTTGCTTATCATCTCAACAAGTAATACTTCTTCATTAGAAATATTTAAAGTTAATTGCTCACGGATCTCATCCATTTTAAGGGCTTTTAGAACATCTTCTCCAACCAATGATGAATAAACATCGTCGTTAAATATTCCCATCATCCCTTTCTTGCAAATCTCTATAGGCAAGGCCTCTGAATCAAATATTGCAGAGTTCCTGAAAACAACATTAGTCGTAGAAAAAGCGATATAAACAACAGTAATCAATAAAATAAAAGAATAAACACCAGTTACAATAATAACAGTCTTTCTTAATTTATTTATTGAAGATTCATAATCGTCAAAACTACTCACATACACCTCACTTTCTAATATATTTATTGTAAATCTCTGGGTTGCCTATACTTGATCTTTTTACCAATTTCCTTCTTCTTAAACACATCTTCATTTAAATCTTTTAATCTTTTTATTGTTTCATTGTATTTCTCTACTTTAACTGGATTAAGACCAGACGACTTTTCAAAGTAAACAAAATCTTTAACTGGACCATTGGATGGAAGGTTAAATTTGTTTTTCATTTTACCCTGAAAGCTTGGCTGCATTTTATTCCAAGATATGGGGTCATATTTGTAGACATGCTTCTTTTCAGAGAATCCCTCTTTAGATGACGCTTTACCTCGAATGTAGTCATAGGCATCTTTGCTGACATTCGGAGAAGTTCTATTGACTGAATGTCTATCCAATTTTGTAGAACCAATTTCCTGCATTAGACCATTTTCGCGAACCAAGCCATCGCGTCCATTAGAGTATTCTGCCATCGAATAACCGGCCTCATTAACAACGTAACTAGCCGCTCGATATTCGTCAGCTCTACGCCTTATGTTTTTCCTAGGGCTAATCATTTTATCAAAGGCGATCACAGCTCGCTCTCTCATATTTGATACACCTACAGACTTGCTAAGGGCAATATCATCAACTGTTTTGGGATACGATGCACGTATCTGATCAGCTGTCTTAGACACCCCCTTTAACTTACTTGCTGCAAAACCAACCCCTGCGGTTAGCTTTGCTTTTGCGTAACTGCTTACGATTCTAGCTCCTGCATAAGCGACACCTGTCATCAGACCACCTCCAACGGCACCACCAGAACTACCAACAATAGACTTCGGCGCCATAGATTTAGCAACTTTAAGTGAAGAAAATAAGAAAAAAGCAACGGCTAAAGAAAAGAATCCTTTTACAAAAACATTGGAATCTCTGAGCGCTGAATTTCCCACAATCTCACTTAAGAATGATGTAATTAGCGAAACAATTAAAGGTGTAACAAAGGCCCAGACAGCAGTACCAAACGTGTCCGACCATAAATTTTCATTAATTTTAAATATTGAAAGGATAGCGGATATTGGAACAATCGCGATTCCTAAGTAAAATAGAATCGTAAAACTCAAAGCGGTTAATGCAAGAGCTAGGCTACCGAATCCAGATGCAATAGCCGGTATTATAGTTCCATCAATTAATCCCATTTCTTCTTGAGCTTTATGCGGATCAATAATTGCATTTGTCTTCTTGTCTCTGCATACGACCCTATCGGCCTTAATACTCACACCATCTTTATACGAAGGGGCGCTAACACTCTTTTCTTTTTTACAGTAATAGTTTGGTGTTTTGTGGTAATAGGCTGAATCGGAAGCTTTATTTTTACTGTCTTCAATCTTTTCTAGTATTAAATTGCTTCGATTATCCAAGATAATATTATCAGCTATCGCGCACCCCATATTGAACGACTGGAGAATCACAAACACTCCAACAAACGCAATAGCAAACGCTTTAAAGACACGAGATAGCGCATCAGCCGGCTTTCCACCAAAGACAAGATCAAAAACAATGGACAATATAAAGAAGAAACTTAAAATATCTGGAGAAAATAATCCTTTGATTAGTTTTTCAGATAATGATACAGCAATGTCATGTATATCAAAAATAAGAGCGTTCCCAATAATTGTTTTTAAATAACTCTTATCCATTAGTTCCTACTTTTTTTAGTACCAATAATACTATTTCGGGCCATTACATAGTCAGTATACTGCACATCGTTTCCAACAATACCCAAGGCTTGCTTAAAATAAAAATCCTCTTTCTCTTTTCTCTCTCTTTCTAGTACCTGATTATTTATTATTGTTTGATTAAACAGATTGCTATATTCGATCTCTGTCTTAATATCATTATTCGTATCAAGGATTAGTGCATTTGTTTGGGTGTTTAAATTTTCTGAGTTCGGAGACTTTAATGACATTTTTGCGCTTCCACGAGCTATACTATCAGCTCTCTTGCGCCTCACATTGTCCAAAACCCTATTATTCTCTTTATACTCCTTATAGTTTCCAGAAAGCATCTCTGAGTTTCGACGATGTATATATTCCCCTTCCTCAGAGTAACTATTCAGCAATTGCGCATTATTATTTAGACTGACAAAATCATTAACTCTTTCAATTTCTTTTGGCGCGTTTTTAATCCTAGCGATATAATACTCTGTCTGCATTGCGTTCTGATGCGCATTATCAACTTTATTATAAGTATTTTCGACTTGCTCCAATAGCTCCTTATTTACTTTTAAGAGATTTGCCAGCTCAACAGCTGATTTAGTCTGCTCTCCAAGAATAGCCGTCAAAACTGCAACATCTCCACCAAAGATATCAGCGAATGCCCTAGAACTATTTCCCAAAATGAGAAAAAGAAAGCACAATCTAATATACATCTTCAACCTCGCGCAAATATAGATTAAAGGCATGACGAAAACTCATACGATCAATAACTTGATCAATGAATTTATTCTGCTTCTGAACAATTAACTTTTCAGTATTAGCTAAATGATAAACAAGGGGATCTTTATACAATCTTAATACATTAGTATAATCAGACGTCTTCACATAAAATTCTGCAAATTTGTTTTTTTCTGAATGCATTAAAGTAGGATTAGTTATAATCTCTTTTTCATCCTCACTAAAGATTTTCGACTCACACTTTGGCTGATGAAATGACACCTTTCCGTAGGTGTTTCCAATAAGGGCAAGAGCTGCTGACGACGCTAAAGGGCTATCAACCTCATCAATTTCTTGTGTAGCATATAGATTAAACTCAAATTTCTTTCGACCAGTTTTAATATCTTCTCTCAAACTATCAGGAATCAAATTTAAATAAACCCAAGCTTCATCATAAATATTCATTATTCGTTCATACTTTTGCCGAGAAAGCTCTCTAACGAATAATATATAAGGCGCAATTAAATCTTTTGGAACAGTCTCAAGGTTTAAATAATATATTGAAGGTAGCTCCACAACATCATCAGTATAAAAATCCCAAAATTCATTAAAGTAACATGAAAAATCATCAATTTCTTTAAATTCATTTGAGAGTAAGATGACAAGCTCTCTAAAATTATTCACATTACTCAAGTGCTCCCTAATAAGGCCATAAAGTTCAGATGATGCTTTTTTTGTAAATTCTTCATAACCTACAACCGACTTGATAAAATCTCTCAAAAATCCAATATCCTTGATCAAAAATGGATTAATTTTTGAGTCAAACCTTTTAGCCCCAAGATATCTTGCCGTTCGATAAATAGATTCCCCATAATCAAAAATCCCAACGGTTAAGGAGTCTCCATACATCAGATTCATATGAAGAAGGATATGTGACATTAAATATGATTTTCCCTGCCCTGATTCGCCTGTAACTAACCAGTTATAGTTCTTTGCTTCTCGATTATAAAAATCCACCCAAACATTATTGGTTCTTCCATCCGCAGACGAAAATGGAACTCCTTCATGATGTATTAAATGTCTATTTAAAGGTAACAGAAGTGACAGGTAATCACTTGCACATACTGTTCTAAAAGATCGCTTCATATTTGGAGTTGTCCCAAACGAAATCTCAGCAACTACTTCATCTAGACAAAAGGTTTCAACTGAACAAGAAATATCTCTATGTTTTAATTCTTCGAGCAAACCGGCAGACTGATCTCCAAGTTCTCGTGGACATTTAGACCTCAAGACAATCCATACCTCGCATTCAAAATGAGCTACTTGATTCATTTGGTGCCTACTATAATCATTAACAAGGTCACTCATTACCAATTCGCCGCGAATAATACGCTTTGTTTCACCTCCTGTCTCTTCAGACTCTCTAATTGTTTTATCAAATTTCTTTTCAATATCTTTTGTTATTGATTTTTTGCCAATTACAATATACTCATCGCCAAGCAAATCCAAAAAGCATTCACTTACATACTTCGATTGAATGTCTTCAATTCTAATCAGTCTTACTAGGTTATCTGAACAACTTATAAGAGATCCGTGAATAGATACACCATCACTATTATCAGCAAAAAAAGAAAACTGACCTAGATCAACTTCTGTCTTTGGAAGTGGAGTAAAGTTTTGATCAGAAGTATTCAACAAAGTTACAGGCTCATTATTTTCTCCATAATAACGATAAAACTTAAACCATTCGCCATCAGCTATTTTGCAAAGACTCCCATTAATCATCTTGTAAAAATTTTCACGTGCTGTAGAGCTAATCATTTGGCAAACGTCACTTTCCTTAAGTGAATACAGCTTGCTACTTCTTCCCGTAATATCAACCCAACCTCCTGAATCCAACTTGCTCGACAACCCCCGACTTGAAAAAAAATCTAATTTATTAATTATATTTTGAAACATTTCTCTCTCCATTAATTCTAAGCCTACGCGACCCCAAGACGTGTCGTAACAAAGACCTTATATACTGCTTAGGTAAAACACGTGTTGACACCAAATAGCAGACAGTAAATGGTACTGTAACAATCAACTGAAAAATCCACTTTAACTGAAACGACATTTTCATTGTCAAAAGAGAAACAAAAGTAAAAAACAAGGAAACCACCAACACATCATTGTAGCTTAAACTAAAAAACATTGTGACCTTATCAAACGAACTACTTCTTGCCTTGTTTATCAATCTGAACTTCATAGTAAACTCACACTATTTGAAAACGTACGTTAAAATTCCGACAACACCAACAGCAGAGATACCGAGTCCAGCCAAAACAAACTTCTCTTTTATTAACTCTCTAGCGTGTGGAACCACTCCCAAGATACCCAATACACATATTAATCCTATCGCAGCACCAGTTAGCGCTGGGATAGCGCCTTCCATTTCCTGACGACCTTTCGTAGCAACGCTTTTCAAATTAAGCTTTGTTGCGGCTTCCGCTGACTCAATTAAAAAAACAAAAAACAAATACTTAAAAAAACTCATAACATCTCCTTATCTATCCAATCTAGTCATTCCATTTATTACTGCATTAAATCTAAAACCACTAAAAATAGCGTCTTTCTTTTCAATTATGCTTGCAGGTCTTGTCTCTGCAAAATGATCAATATCACAGGCCCCCCTGTATCCAACATGTCCATTATTAAAAACAAGATCTCTTTTTTTCTCTGTATAAAACTTAAGAAACATTTCTTTTTTGGTATCATTTATTAATTCAATATATAACTTCATCTTATCAGAAGAAATATATGCTTTTCCTGAATCAACCAAATCTAATACAGATATTTTTTCATTATTTTTTTGAATAAATATAAATTTAAAATCATCACGAACAATTGGAACCGGACGCTCCTCGACACCTGAAAAATTTCTATCTATACCGACACAAGCTGTTGGATATGTTTCACAAGCAACATATTCATGATCAGAGCAAGCTATCCGCTCCTTTCCTCTAGGCTCCCTATCTGGCCTAGGCTCATGTCGAATTGCACACCAACATCTTTTCCCTCTTCCTGGAACAGTATATGTCTCTTCTTCATAGGATGCCGCCATTTCCACTTTTTCAATAGTCATAAAAATTTTATCTTCTCTAAAAATTCGTACACTACCTTCATTGTCTCCCGATTTCTCTATTTCAAAACTTTGATTCAGCCCTTTAATTAAGTCTATATTACGAAAATACAAAAAACCTGAGTAATTCTCATCATTGAAATAGGAGTCAATCCTCTCACCAATATTGTATCCGTGCCATGATGCTCGATCTAATTCATCATCCTTTAACAAATCTGGGTTTATTGTTGTTATGTTCGTTGATTGCCTATTTAAAATATTAATAATATCTCCTGACGCTGTTGCATCGTAAGGAACATTGATTTTTGCAAATATTGAAACAAGGGGAATACCTCTATCAATAAAATAGTAGTTTAAATTGCGACCAGAATCTAAAATAAAGCGAACATTTTTTGTTAAAATCGAGTTGTATGTTTCAGAGGCTTCAAAGAGAAGAGAATTTAAGCGATATCTGTAATTAGATACGGAAATAAGAAAAGACTTTTTTCCCTCTAAGACCTGCCTTACCAAATCAGAGTTTAGAAATATATCTGGAATACTCGTTTTAACATTTAACTTAAACTTGTCTTTTCCTAAGTTTGGTATAACGAGATCTCCCCCTTGCGTATTTTTTAAATTGAAATTTTTAATGTCTTCCAACTCCCCAGATTGAGTATCAAGAAGTCGCAAACTGACAACAATATTTTCATACTGACCCAACTGTTTGAAGCCATCGAACTCTAAATCAAGATCAATATCCAACCCAGCAAGAAGCTCATTATCATTTTCAATATATTCTATAAGGGGCATTTTCTGATCTAATTTAAGATTTAAAAGTAATAGTGAACTCAAAAGGGACATATCTATGTATGAACTCCTGTTTGGATCAATTCCATATTTATTTTCAAGAATTTGTGATGCAATCCTACTTCGCAGCTCTTTATCAAAAGACTTGCTTTCTGATTTTGTACTTAATACTTGTTCTCCATTTTTAAATATAGAAATTTTCGTCAAAGCTGATACTGGACGAATAATTGGAAAATCTGGATGTTCGTCAGACATACCTAATTCTTGCTCAATAATTAAAGGTATAGCATCTCCATCAAAATCAATTCCCGCAGGATCATTACCTAGACCTGTATGAGAACTATAACCTTGCCCCCCCTGCTCATTCTGCTCACTATTGTCTTTTATGTTAAGCCAGCAAGAGGATAATAAAAAAAGCATCACAAAAATATTTTTCTTAATCATATTTCACCACCTTTTTTTTATCCTAAACAAGACTAATTGCTCCATCAGCGGGAAAAGAGTACAAGAAAGCAGAATAGTAGTTTGCTTTCGTCATCTCATAACGCACAAATTCATTCTTGTTTTTAGAGTATTTTGAAACTGAAACTATATCTGACAAGCATAAGTCGTAGGAGTTTCTAAAAATTCCCACATCGCTTTTAAATTTAGAATCTATTGGAAACATCAATCCCGAAAGTGTAACAAGTCGTGCATTTTTGAATATTATTTTTTCTGCACTATGAGCATTATTATCTTTTGTTGTAATAAAGTATTTTGTATCTTTATTTTTCAAGGAAGACAAAAGATGGATAAAACCTTTAATTGTAAAAAAATGTGAATAGTACACATTCAAAAATGATTCAATCTCTTTATCTAAACCCGAAACACTAACGAGATTACGAAAGTATATTTCTTCATCAACACCACTTTCAATATTCTTTACAATAAATAAATCAGATTTCATTTCCACGATAAAACAATCAACGATTTCTTCATCGCAGCTATCTGTTATATGCTTTATTTGATAGCGACTTCTTCGACCAATCCCTACAGAGATATAATGATCACAAATAACTTTCACAACGACCGAAATCAGTGATTCATCCAAAACAGTAAGCATTTCCCTAAAAAGCTCCTCTATCCCAACCCTTATTGTTGTTCCTGCATTCTTTAAGAACAAAACGTCGTTCGTTACTTCCGAGTACCTTATTTCATGTGTAATGTTTCTTAACGCTTCTCCTATCATCACCAATTCTCCTTTTCACGACTTTAGCAGAATGCTAGAGTAATTTCCTTTTCTAAAATATGCTTCTTCTGTCATAATTTCATTTATGAAACTTCATCAAATCCCGACAGAAATTGAACTCCATTTTTCAATATGTTCAAACCCACTCCTGCGTAATTTACGCGTAAATTAGGGATGAATATTTTACTAATCTTTTTTAAATAGCCTTAACTTCTAGGACATTGTTTAATCACCAAAGAATGCATGACAAGGAAGAGTTTCTGGAAAAGTTTGTTCAAAAATCTAATTTTATTAACAAAAAAACATATTCTTGGAAAAGTTAATTGCTGGAAAATAAGTAAAATCTATAAGTGCTAAATATTTCATATAAGCTTTGGAAAAGTTCACTTAACTTTTCCAGAATATTAGTGGAAAAGTACATCTAACATATTCTAACACTTCCACAAATTTTGATTTTTTTTGCTTCTGTGGTACATACTCCTCCAAGGAGAAAATATGGATGCACAACAAGAACAAAGCACGGCCTTTGCTCATACCTCATCAACGACTTCAATAATTGATGATATGAAGCAAAGGTTAGAGTATTTATTTGAAAACTCTTCAAAAAGTGATGTATATGCTCTATTTGAAGAAAAGACAGGGCTTTCATCAAAAAGCTTAAGAAATTGGATTTCATCAAAGAACTTACCTTATCCACAAAGTATATCGGCTTTTTATAGTCTCTTTTTGGGGATTAGAGAAAGTGAATTTCCTCAGATCGTTTTGAATTATTTTGCGGAAAAAAAATATGTTTTAAGCTCAAGTGAAGAAACGCGTGAAATATCAAATTGGTTAAAAGGCAAACCTCTTCATACGAAAATCTACCGAATGATTAAGATTGGCTACAATATTGAAAAAAGTATCATTACTGAGTACTTCGGTCGCATCGGAACAAGATGTATAGAAGATCTTGAAAAAATGAATCTCGTAACAATAGTAGAAAATGAGGTAAGGCTTACTAACATAAGCACGAATCCTTCAATCAACTACTTCTTAACTTGTGCTCAAAATCATACTCAATCATTTAATTTTGAAGAAATTCGTAACAATCCAGTTCATTCCGAATCTAAATTTCTTAACTTCATATACGAAATTAAAGAAAGTGATGTTTCAAATTTCTGGCAAGATATGCACGAATCTCAATTCAAAATATTTGAAAAGTATGCAGAAAAAGCTGATAGTGATACCATTGTTATTGAGTGTACCACACTGCTAGATCAGTTAAAGTTAAGTAAAAAGGAAGTGTTGCAATGAAGACAATAATTGTAAGTTATATATTATTAAGTTCACTAGTTTGGGCTAAAGGCGGTGAAGGTGGCGGAAATGGTGTAACACCAGTCAAGTCAGATTCTTTCGTCGTCGAAGGGTTAATTGGAGATGAAGGTGGCTCTGGTGGAATACTACCAAGTGGAGCGAAAATAACTCGAATAAAAATAGATAAAAAGCTCATAACTATATTAATGAAGAATCAACAAGATTTAAAAATCAGCAAAGCCGTCCCTCGAACACATGAGAATAACTACGAAGTAGCGAATATTCTCATTGAAAACGATCTTATCAACAACGATCAATTTAACTCATTGATTAACAATTAAAGATGAGGCCAATTGGCCTCTTCTTACTATGAAACCAAATATTAGTTATAATTAGCTATATCCTAGTAACACTTAAGGTTTAAAACAGATGAGAATATTTTTTATACTAATGCTCGCAATGATGAGCTGCTCTCATGATAACAGTATCAAGAAAGAGCTTTCGCTTAGAGACGAAAATCATAAAAACTACATCGAAAAAATTTTAGAAAAAGAAAAGAACAAGGTTATTAAGTGCTTTGATAGTAATCTTCCGAATTTGGTAGGGCTGACGGTACTAATCAAAAATGGAAAAATTGAAAATCTTCTTGTGACGGATAATGTATCCAAAACGGAAGGCTCTTGCATAAAAAAGATATTCTTAGGGAATATTTTAGGGATTAATGTAGATGACTATATGGTCGTACATTTTCTTAATCTGAGGACGGATAATTCTGACCAATAGTTTTAACTACAGGGAGAAAAATATTCTTTTTATGTAAAAATAAATTATTTAAAGCAATCTAGCTTTTAGTCGATAAGTTCTTATGACTCAAAATTCAAAAATGAAAAACCTAAGAACTGCCTGCCAAAATGGTCAAAATTCACTTGTCGGTTTAGTGCTACTCTTCTCCTCATGTAGTATGCAACAACAAAGCAATAGGCGACAGTATGATAATTTTATTAATGATAACAAAGAAAATGTATATACCAAAAACTCGACAGAGACATTTACTAGTGTTTTTGATTTCCCCATATTTAGCTTACCAGAGTCTTGCAAACCATACAATATAAGCAAAAATGGTGAAAGTTTAAAATATCTCTATTCAGGATGCTCAAATAACAAAAATCTTGCTGTACTTTATTATGTAACCAAAGAGGGTGTTATAGAGAATGTTACGTTTTCACTACTCGGTCTTTCGCACAAAGATCAATATGATGTATACAAAAGTATAGTTTATTCTACATCGAAGAAACTAAATAATCCGCATCCTCAAATATTTTTTAACCCTAATGTTCAGATTAGAGCATATTCTTGGAACTGTGAACATTCGACTGGTCTATACAAAGGTGGACCTAAGGGACCTATATGCTTAAATGATAATATCAGCAGAGTGGAAGTTTATTTTGGCCCCAATAAAGCCAAGGAAGATTATTCAATTTTTATAACTATTGAAACTGCTGATTCTGTTCGAGAAAAAAATAAAAACCTTAAAATATTGGAAAAATCATTTTAGAGTGTTTCTTTTTTTGTCGATTATTATTTCAACAAAAAAGTCAAATAGCGGAAATAATACTAACAAATTAGCATAATTTAACTACATTATTCTGTGATTTTGTAGAAGAGTGATAACATACTTAAAAGGAGGATTGATGCGTTTTTTATTACTGAATACTTTATTAATATCAATATTCGTATCTTGTGCATCAGGTACAGTCAACTACTCCAAGCCTTCTTCCGATTATGATATCGAAAATGAAAAAGTTGTTGATATGTCATTTAACAAAACTTGGGATCATTTTATTGAAAGACTTTCCTCAAGTGTCTATACAATAGAGCATATGAATAAAGAGTCTGGGTTCATCAATATTAGCTTGAGTTCAAACGCTCCTAGCGAATTTCTCGATTGCGGTATTTATAATGTCAAATTTGAAAACATAAAAACCAAGCAAGATATTACTTTCAATGGTGCAGATACGGGTCAGCGCTTTACTAGTTACACAGACGGCAATGTTCACCCTATGGTTCGCAATACAAAATTATCAAGTAAAGTTAATGTTTACTTCAAAAAGATTTCACCAAAAAAAACATCCGTCAAAGTTAATGCAAAATATGTTTTAAATGTTACTGGGCAAGAGGGATACATGAATAATAACTATCAATGGATATATCAGCCCTTTACTTATAGTGTTATCTTCTCATCGGGAGAAGTAGGTACGCCAGACAGAGGTGGTGACACTCCATCTTGCGTAACCAACGGAGACTTGGAGTCGTTTATCTTAAAAATGTTGCAGTAGCCAAAAACTTGACTCAGATAAAAACGTAGACTGCTTAATCCTAATGTTGATATTAAAACAACCTAGTTGCGCAAAAACTTAGCTCGAAACTATTGCTCTACAAGAGATTTTTCAGAAAAATGATATTTCAAACTAACTAATTGCTCCACCTCTTCCCCATCAATATTATAAGACACATCAGTATATGAAATACTTAAAGTCTTGCCATTTATAGAGAGATTCGATGGTCTCAAAAACGAAATAGAATTATGTTTAAAGTTATTAAATACATCAGATTTCTTTGCTTTTATGAATACTTTTTCAAGTCTACCCGACTCCTGATTGAGCAAGAAAGTTGATAGCGTATAATTTTTAATGTTTTTTGCTACAATCCCAACATAAATATTTTTTTCACCTTTAACAACAAATGAGGATTCATCAGCCAAAAAACCCAATCCATTTCGACTATAAATCTTTTCATTGTTTTTAAAAAGAATAACAGATGCCCCTTTGCTAGTATCTGAACCAAAACCTATCTCATATTCTCCAAACTTTTCACATTTTGCATATTCCGTAATATCAGGAAGTTTTGGGCACCCTAGAGCATAAAAAGCAAATGTTAAACTAAGTACATACTTTGAAATATTCATATTATCTCTCAATTGTTGGAGTTCCTGAACCCTTACTTGGTCGACTCTCATTTTCAATGTTTTTAATTTTTTGAGAAAGGTCACGTGAGGATGAATCAATCTTGTCACAGTCCTTAACACCTAACTTTCTCTCATAAGCTTGACCACAAATACCAATATCATCGTATTTTTCTAGATTTCCATCCTTTATTGCTTTTGCAACTTTAGCTTGATAGCCCGCCCCTGTTGCATAATCACTTAGACCAGCGATTATTTCTTTAAGATCAGGCTTTCTCCCCTCTCTTTTCGCTCTTGCAACTTCTGATCTAATTCTAGAATAACTTGTGTTTGCAGTTCTAGGATTATAAAGCAGATTATCTAAATATTCTCTAACTGAGTCCATCGGAGTGTCATACTGAGCCTTTTTGTGTCCATCACTGGTTGAAAATGAAGAAAGAGTACAATGTGCTTCAGTTTCTCTTTCATAAGCAGTTCCTTGGAAGACAACTTTTTTCCGTGTTCCACTCCAACCACACATTTGCCCAAAGAGATTGTTATGATTTAAAAATAATTTAGACTGACCCCAACCAGATTCAATTGTTGATTGAGCGATACAAGCAGAAGCAGGATATCCAGTTTCCCTCATTCCCATTACACACATTGGAACAATAAAGTCTCTAAAGTTCTTTATTCTATCTTTTGTTCCAGCTTTTCTTTGAAAGGCAACAAACTGCTTGCGATAGTTATCATCTCCATACTGACGATAAAAATCCTCATTGTAGTTAATACAGGTTTCTCCTGAATCATCCACATCTACAATATGATCACCAACAACGGCCTCACATACATTCAGCTCTCCTGCACCTAAAATATCCCCAAAATAGCCACCACTAAACTGATCCTTCTCTTTACAAGAAGCGATTAGCGAAAAAAGAAAAACAATAATGATAATTTTATTTAAACTGATAAGAACTTCCTTGTTGTTCAAAGTTTACGCATCGAAAAATAAATAGAAAATATTAACAATTAATTTTTCTTAACTTATCCTATAGTCGATCTAATAATTCTTTTGTTTTCTCTTTCAATCTAGCCTTATCTTCATCTGATAATTTATCGACAACATTTCGTATAATAAATTCATCTTTACTTTTGTCATAGTAAAGAAAGTTTCTAATATTAGGCCCATCTAAGAGAATATTGCGCTCCTCTACTACCTCTGAATGTTGAGTTCCCTCATTCAGAAGCATATCTTGGATTAGTAAATTTAATGTTTTCTTTTTTTCATCATCATCTGCATCTAACGAGTTTACTTTCTTGCAAACTTTAGTAGCTCTTCTTAAAAAATCTTTTGATCGGATATTTCTTTTTGTGATTTCTGCCCTAACGGAACTATCAATATTAGCATACTGTCTCCATTCTTTTACTGTTGATTCCTCAACACCGTAAAATCTGGCAATATCTTTAAGGCTAACATTCATCTTATTTTCTTTAAATTCCCTAATTAAAGATTCAACCTCGACTCCCTTATCAATCGGATGAATAGACTCGTGAAACTCGTTAGTTGAAATTGCTGCAAATGTCGCTTCCACTTTATCAGTAAGCACAATGCAATCTACTCTAGTATAACCAAGTTCGGTAACAGCACGAAGTCTTCGATGGCCAGCCTTTACAACATACTTCTTCATAGTTCTATCTTTAAATAGAACGATTGGAGAATGCAGCCCTTCTCTCTTTATACTCTCTTTTAAATTGTAAAATGAATCTGTATTCATGAATGATCGTGCTTGCTCTGGATTTGTTTCAATATCCTCGATTTTTATAGGGACAACTACCCCACTAGTTTTAGCGTGGTCACTATCTCCAAACACACCATTCTTTGAATTGGAAGGTTCATTCTTTGCTAAATTGACTTTATATTTATTAAATCTTGAAAAATCCATAATTCCCCATCTGATTAAAGTTGATTAAAAAAAAGATGTCTCTTCTTTTTGTCATTGTTCTCACTAGAAACACTTCTCGCCAATTCAACAATTTCATCAACAACATTAGAAATATTATTCAATACCGAAATATCAATATCAGGATGAGCGAAAGCAGGATAACCAACATCACTAACCTCCCCCAATTCATAACTATATTCGATGAAGTCGTTTAGAATACTACCTGAATAATGCCTGAACATTTTATTCAAAATATCTTTCTTCTTTGATTCTGGAATAGATTCTTTGTTATTAAATAATAACTTTACTCTATCCTGAATGTTTGAATTATCTCTATTTATGGAAATAAAACTATCATTTATCTCCGAAAGTGTGACCATGTGCGCTTTAGCACTAGACTCCTTGGCCTGAATTGGAATTATTCCAATATCCGAAACCTGCATTGAAAGTCTGTTAAAGGTATTTGTCTCTGGATTTGTGTCATAAATTACAAAATCATAGTCTTCACCAAGTTTTTTAAAGACCTCATACATATTTTGATAAATCTGATTACTTTCAGAAGATCTTTTATCTCGGGCAAAGAAATTATCCTCTTCCTTTCCCGATTCTCGACTTCTTAACAGATAATCAATTTTTGAAAGATCTTGATTTGCTCCCATTAGATCAAAACCCTCTGTAACTTCAGAGATAATATCATCAAAATTAGAATCACCTACGATAACATTATAAAGAGATTTACCTGCTTCAGTAAGCAAATCATCTTTCAGCAATGGCGAAGTTATATTAGCTTGTGCATCGAGATCAGCTAAAAGAACTTTATATCCGCGAGCATTCAAAAACCAAGCAAGCTGAAGAGCAATCATGCTTTTACCTACTCCACCTTTGTTTGATCCGATAAAGATGTGAGTCGTTCCACACTTTTCTAATCCGTTAGACAAGATCATTCTTGCATCATTATATGATGTTGCTTCCTTTATATTTTTTAGATTCGGATTTTTTCCTGCGATAGCACTATAAACTTCTGTGCCAAGAGACTTACCTTCTATTGGGTTATAAAACATCACTTCACTCCTTGAATGTGGTCTACTTAGAAAGTATGCCACGGCATAATTAATTTTCAAGCTCATATTTAATTAAAATCGGAACATAGAAATTAAATCTTAATTAATAATCACACTACAAAGAATTAAATTCAATTAATGGAAAAAATGACCACATTGCAAAAATTAATATAAAGATTAAAAATAAAACAACGAAAAGAACTGAAATTACATAACAATTAATTATGCCGCGGCATACTTTTGGGCGAGAAAATTTATGAATAGTATTGATGAGATATTTTCAAAGAGCAAAAGAGACAATCAATTCAAGGGATACGCTAAAACAGAAGAAATGGGCGAGAAAATTTCCCTTGCTAAGATAAATGCAAGTTCAGTTCTTATTCCAATTCTTTTTTTTGAAGTATTAGTTTGTATTCTTGGAGCTAAATTTTACATCTCGATAGGGTATGGTGTTTATTCCGCAGCAATCTTAGCAATCTCAATTGAAACCTTTTATATGTACTTTTCGTCAAAGCTAACTAAAAAAGCACTGATTATAAAGACAATTCTTCTTCTAATAAGTGTGACTACTCTTAGTTACTCTGCTTATTCAAAGGATGCGAATGTAATAAAGAACAACAAACGAATAGAGTCAAGTATTAAAGAGAGTAGTGATAGACTCGTAGAAATCGGCAATGAACTCATATATATAAGAAAAGAAAAGGAACAGATTGAAAAAGACATGGAGCTTTATAGAGAGTTTAAAAAAGCAACAATCGGTAACAAAATTCTTGAGCCACGGAGAATAGAGATTCAAACAAGAAGAGAATCACTGCTCAAGGAAAGAGAAAAAATAAAAACAGAGATTGAAAACAAGACCCAGAATCTTGTCCAACAAAGCATATTTACCAATTTGAATATTTTAACAATTCAAACCATTATTAGCATCTTGGCTTTTACAGTCGTTCAGATCGCCATCTGTATCGCGCTACCAGATGTTTTAGATACTTTAAAAAAATAGGAGTTCTGCATGGATGCTGAAATGACAAGACTACTTGAAAGCTTAAGAAGTGGAATCAAAAAGAAAGAACCAGGAACAGAGGAAGAAGTTCAAGTTATTGATACTCAAAATCTTTTCTGGACACCAGTTGAGTTAGTCAAAACAAGTTTTCCAGAAAAAAGATCAGACAATCCACGATGGATTAAAAATTTTGGATACTATAATCTCAATCTTCAACAACTAGAAGAGGGGAGAGCTGTTCCGTATGGAATGATGGCAAGAGAAATTTTTGACTATTTCTTTAATAAGTTTGTAGTCAACTTGAATCACCAAATTGAAAATCCGCATAGGTTTTATTTTAGTAGTACCGCAGAGTTCGTAAACCTAGTAAAAGGCAACCCATCAGGAACGAAAGTATCTACAGATCAAAGAGTAAAGGCCCTAGAAATGCTTCTAAACATGGAATCATGTGCGATTAGGTTCAAGCAAGCTGTTTCAGAAAATGAAACTATTAGCAATAATAATTATTTCATTAGAGAGTATCGAGGCCCAGCTCATCAGGCATTAAGCATGAATCCAGAAATACAAACCAAAGGAGAAATAGAGATCGAGCTTGATTATGATACCTTTGCTCTATTAGCCTCCAAAAAGAAAGTTCCTACCAAGACATATCTAGTGCAACTGGCAGGAGCAAGCGTTACAGCGAGAGATTTAATTATTCTAATTGCTAGTCAATGTTACTCACTACACAAAAGAAATGCAGAATATATAGACTTTAAATACTCAGACCTAAAAAACATTCTTGGTAAAAATGACAGTATTGAATTTAGAGATTTTTCAAAAGACGTAAAAAGGGCAATTGACTTGCTAAAGAAAAACTATGAGGAGCTTTTTCTATACGATCTTTTTCCTGCTGAGGTGGTTAGCAAGAAAAGAGGCGATTTGACGTTGCGAATTTTCAAACCAAGAGAATCAAAAAATATTCTATGTGCATGATTGAGAAAAGATGAAATGCCTTTTTTAAATTTAAATTATCTATTTAAGAAGGGGATAATCGAGTACAGAAAGGGCTAAAGGTAAAAAAAAGGAAGAATTTCTCGCCCGTTAGGTGAAAAATCTCGCCCGAAAGTATAACTATCTCGCCTGTTAAGTGAAAAATCTCGCCTGATCGGAAAAAGAGGGATTTTTCTCGCCCTTCCCAAACCTCGATGATTTCAGCAAAAACGACGATAAGTAAAAAATCTCGCCCGATAGTGAAATTTTCTCGCCCGCTCAAAAAAAGAGCGCGATATCTACACAACTAAGTCTTATCTGCAACAATAACCAACAACATTGCTCAACTTTTTTAAATCGTTTCTAATGGCCTGCAAACAATTCGCTACAAAAGTATAGGGGTTGTGCCTCAAAATAACGGAGAAGGCCAAACAAATGGCTAAAATGATACAATTTATTCTGCTTCGTAATTTTTTTTAAAATTTATGGCTTTTGTACCAGTACAATTTTGAAGTAGTACAGTTTTGTAGTAGTACAGTTTTGTAGTAGTACAGTTTTGAAGTAGTACAGTTTTGAAGTAGTACAATTTTGAAGTAGTACAATTTTGAAGTAGTACAGTTTTGAAGTAGTACAGTTTTGAAGTAGTACAGTTTTGAAGTAGTACAGTTTTGTAGTAGTACAGTTTTGAAGTAGTACAGTTTTGTAGTAGTACAGTTTTGAAGTAGTACAGTTTTGTAGTAGTACAGTTTTGAAGTAGTACAGTTTTG
>Ga0100393_10000325_pt1 | contig 52606 bp, 39 predicted proteins | sample CryGeymeta201517_FD_81546 | JGI IMG/M metagenome (GOLD analysis project Ga0100393, IMG submission 81546) | Groundwater microbial communities from Crystal Geyser aquifers in Utah, USA - Crystal Geyser metaG 2015-17 | ecosystem: Environmental > Aquatic > Deep subsurface > Groundwater | place... | reverse complement strand
GATTTCGACCACTGTGTCATTAACGACAAACTTGACTTGGCTTATGCTCAAGTTAAACAACTCATAGAAACGTTTATTAACGAAGATTAAGGTAAAACCATGCCGGCTAAAACACTCGACGTAGAAAGTCTTCAGGCTAAAACAGGAAATATTTACGAAACATTGTCAGTAATGTCTAAACGCGCTCGTCAAATTGCGGCTAAAGACAAACTAGAATTAGATGAAAAATTGAAATATTTCGAAGGGTTCGACGACGACGACGATTTTTCTTTCAACGAAGAACAAGAACGTATTTCTAAAGAATACGAGAAAAAAGCTCATTCAACCGAAAGAGCTATTGATGAGATGATGAAAGATGAAATTTATTTCCGCAGAGCTGAGGATTTCTAAATTGCTTTTACAGGGTAAGCATATCCTTCTGGGTATTACCGGAGGCATAGCCGCTTATAAATCCGTAAACCTGTTACGTTTATTTCAAAAACAAGGAGCCGATGTGCGTGTTATTGCTACGCCTTCGGCTCTTCGTTTTATTGGAGAGGAAACCCTTAAGGCACTTTCAAGAAATGAAGTAGGTACAGAAATATTTTCTGCCAACCCAAACACCGATTGGGCAAAACATATTCATTGGGGTGAATGGGCAGATTGCTTTGTAATTGCGCCATGTACAGCGAACAGTTTGGCAAAAATCACACACGGATTTTCAGACAACATGTTAACCGCCACGGTACTTGCTGCTCGATGCCCAATAATTTTATGTCCTACAATGGATGGGGAAATGTTCACCTCTCCTGCTACTCAACACAATCTCAAGATACTTAAAGATCGTAAGTTCTCCATTCTAGAACCCACTTTTGGATATTTAGCTTCTGGCCTAGAAGCAAAAGGGCGATTACCAGCAGAAGAAGACATTCTTAATTTTATTGTAACAATTTTAAATCCTAAACCTAAATTATTACAATCAAAAAAAGTTTTAATTACAGTTGGCGCTACACGTGAATTTTTTGATCCAGTTCGATTTATTTCAAATCCATCAACAGGAAAAATGGGTATTTCTATGGCAAAAGCCGCAAAAGCATTAGGTGCTGATGTGACATTGATTCACGCTCATCTAAGCGTTCCAATTCCATCAGGAATTAAATCTATCTGTGTTACTTCTGCCCAAGATTTATTCGAAACGGTTCAACAAAATTTTCCAAATACTGATTGTGGCATCTTTACAGCGGCCGTCTCTGATTATAGTCCTATCCATAAAAACGAACAAAAAATAAAAAAAGCTGATTCAGAATTAACGATTCAACTGAAAAAAACGCCCGATTCTTTAGCTTGGGCAGGGTCCGTAAAAACTGAACACCAAACATTAATTGGTTTTGCAATGGAAACTCAAGATTTATTGGAAAATGCTGAAATAAAAATGCGAAATAAAAAAGCAGATTATATAATTGCTAACTCGATTTCAGATAAAGATAGTGGTTTTGCATCCGACTCAAATCAAACGATTTTATTAACACTTGGGGCTATTCAATTAAATCAAAAAATGATATCATCTCAATCCTTACAATCAAGAGCTTTTACTGGCTTAAAAGAGACCATAGCAATGGAAATACTAGAATCCATATTCTCTGATTCTTAGTACCTTGATTTCGGGACAAGAAATTAATGTAGAACAGGTAAAAATTAAATTCGTCTGCTTGTCTCAGATTCCACATCTCTGACTAGTTTGGTTTTAAATTAAATTTGGCTCAAAAAGTAAATGCAGGTTTTCTCATGCCAATTTTTTTAATTAAAAGAGTTGAACTCATCTTCAACCCAAACTCAGATTAATACTCATTTTAAATTTGTAACCCATTTATTGACTTCTTATTCAAAAAAAAGTCCTCTACGTTTAGCAGAAGACCTTTTTAGCATAAAAATTACTGGTGATTTTATCTCAATCCACAAGGAATTCCTTTAGAAATTCGACTTACAGCGTCATGACTATGTAAGCTTTCCATGTGAATACAACGAACCACAAAATCTTTAATCGCTTTATTGGGATTCAATTTTTCGTAGAATAAACGAGCCGCATCTTCAACAAATTTTTGGTAGGCACCATTTAATTCTGCAAAAGCTTGCTCATCTTCTCTTTTAACCAACACTTGCGTTTCGGTTATCATAGCTTCACGAGCTAATTCAACTAAATCTTCGATGTGCAGTTCGCCATTGAGTTCAACTGTCAAGTAGGCTTCACTCCTTTGGCTGTGAGGTATAGCGGCTATATTGCGTGTAGTACGAGCGTGTTCTGCTAATTCATACGAACAGGGACAAGCAGAAGAATATTCAAAAACCAAATGCATGAATTTTCTAACTTTATTACGTTCATCCATATAAGCTTCTAATGCAACCGAATAATATTGATAACCCGACATTCCAGAACGCAGACTATCTAAAAGCATTGGATAATTAAAATTTAGTTTTAAAAAGCTTTCTTTACTTCCTAAATCTTGCTTATAAACTTCGAGAATGTAATCTAATGTATCAAAAGTAAATAAATCATTTTTAAATTTGTAGAAAGATCGCATAATTCTGCTCATATTGATGCCTTTTTTGTCAGCATCTAAACTCACATAACCATCAATACTAACTTCAAGTTCTCTTCTTTTTCCTTCTCTAGTTTCGAATGTGAGAGGTAATTTAAAATTGGAAATTCCAACTTGTTGAATAGGAACATTTGCCCCTTCTATATTACTTGCTGGTCCATTTTGAAGATCAGGTAAACTTGCTCTGTATTCAGGACTTATAGTAAACGTTGGATCGTAAAATCTCTTTAGAGTCTGTGTTGATATCATATCAAAAGTTTCTATGAAAACGAGTTTGATTCTACCAAAGACGAATTCAGTTTTTTTATGAATTAGTTTTATTTATCAGGACAGTATTCAGCGTAATTTCGTTCAGTTTCGAACAATTTTACTGAATGTAACTTCCCAAAAGGATAGCATAAAGCATTTACAGGAGCTTTAAGTTGATTATAAAATGCAATGACTAAATTTTCAGATGAGGGGATAATGTTGTTTAAAAATTCAACATCAAGATTTAGATTTCTGTGATCACATTTTGAAATAATCACATCTTCTATCACTTTTTTCAATTTACCTAAATCAATTAAATAACCTGATTCAGGATTTGGCAAACCTGACACCGTTACATGTAATTCATAATTGTGTCCGTGCCAATTAACGTGATTACAATCACCATATTGTAATTTGTTCCACTCCTCCGATTTCTCAGGATTATGTAATCTATGAGCAGCATTAAAATGTGTTTTTCGAGTTACGTAAACCAAAATTTAATTTAGTCTAAAAAATTGAGGATAAACTATGTTACCTCGAAGTATAATTAAACCTGAGAAGAAATATAAAATCTTTAAATTCTATTTCACTTATCGACTTAAAGTATATAAGATCGGATAATTGACCCAGGCAAAATTGACATTTTTTCAGTAGCGCTTAAAAAGACTCTTCTATTTAATACATTATAATCACATTCTTCAATCTTATCTAAGATTCTAGCATAATTTAATCGTGCCAACCAAACGGGTAATCTACTATCTCTATTGAGTAAAGTAATCCCCTTTTCTGCATTTTTATAATAGGATCTTGCTCTATCTAATTGAAATTTTAACAATTGCCTAATATTATTAGTAACAACACCAGCTCTTAAATCGTCTTCTGTAACTTCAAATGCATCTAAATCTTCTTGTGGCAAATAAATGCGATTTCGATTCAAATCTTCACCAATATCTCTTAATATATTTGTTAATTGCATGGCAATACCTAAATCAACTGCATAGGTCAACGCATCTTTATCGGAATATCCAAATATTTCAGAAGTCATTAAACCTACTACGGAGGCCACTTTATAAGAATACTCATAAACCTCATCAAAAGTAGCATATCTGTTTTTTATCAAATCGGTAAACACTCCATCAATTAATAATAAGGGGTGTTCAACTGAAAGATTAAACGTTTCTAAAGAATCTGCTAGAGCATGAAAGATTGGATTTTCTGTATAACCTTTATCAAAAGTTACTAGTAATTGATCTCTAATAATTTCTAACTTTTTGTGAATTTCGTCAAAATCAATCTTTTTATTTAACTCAAGATCAATAGCTTCATCAACTGTATCATCTATATATCTGCATAAAGCATAAATTGCAAAGATTGCTCTTTGCTTATGTTTGGGCAAAAATCGAGTTGCTAAATAAAATGTTTTAGCATGTTTGCGTGTAATTTCTCTACAAAATGTGTAAGATTCTCGTAACCCTAAGTCATCCAAATCAGAAATTACAGCCTTGTGAAGAGATGTTTTTTCATAAATAGGTCTGAACGATAATGTCTTTTTAATTTCCATATTATTCTCAGCTAATCTCTAATTCTAAAATAAAAAGCAATTTGAAGCTCAAAGCGTTCCCAAATATCATAATTTTTTTCTAATTTAGTGTAATGGAAACAATTAAATCTGTCTTATATTTCCCAAGTAAGCGCTTTTATACAATGGGTTAATACATGAGTAAAAAAATAACGATTTATGATGTTGCACAACAAGCGGGTGTTGCAATATCGACCGTCTCCCGCGTCCTTAATAAGTCTCCTTATGTATCAGACGATACAAAAGATAGAGTTATTAAAGCAATTAAAGAACTACAATTTAGACCTCAGGTTAATGCGAGAAAGTTAGCGAGTAAAGAAGCGCAAACCTTATCAATTGCTGTACCTACTTTTACCACTCCTTTTTTTAATGAAGTATTAAAAGGTGTTAAAGATGAAATTACTGCGTTAGACTTAGATTTTATTATTTATAACACAGGTTCAACGAACCAAAAAATTAATTTGATGAAGTTTTTGGATCGAGGTACTCCAGATGCTATCATGTTATTTTCCTTTGAGATTGATGAAGAAACTGATCAAATTCTCAAATCACTGAATATTCCAATCATTTTAGTAGATGCTAAACACCCCGACTACGATTATTTCCATTGGGATAATTTTAAAGGTGGTTATCTGGCAGGTCAACACTTAGCAAGACAAGGGTTTTTAGACATTGGTGTTATAAAATCATTCGCTACCTCATTACTTGTGAGAGATAGAGAACGTGGTTTTATGCAAGCCATGTACGATTACAAAATTAAAATCCCTGAATATAATATTATTACAGGCACTACAAAGAAACATGCTGGTTTTTCCGAGGAAGCAGGTTATGAAGCTGTTAATGCGCTTTTTGAACGTAATGGCAAATTACCTGAAGCAATTTTTTGTTTTAATGATACGATCGGCATTGGTGCCTTACATGCTTTAAGTCAATTACATAAAGCAGTTCCTGACGATGTTGCAGTTGTTGGCTACGATAATATTAAAATCTCACATTATGTTGGGCTATCTACTATTGACCAAAAAATGTATGAGGTTGGTGTTATGGCCGTTAAACGTTTAAGTGAACGAATTCGAAGAAAAGAATTACCTTTAGAACAACGTGTTATTGACCCAGAATTGATAAAACGTGAATCTACTAATAAAAAAATTGATTAATCTTCACTATGGATAATTCGTTTTTCCCAAACTGTATAACCCGCACACACGTTGCGGGTTTTTCGGTTTACAGAGGCAAAGTACGTGATGTTTATGATCTAAAGAATGAGAAACTTGCCCTAATTGCTTCCGATAGAATCTCGGCATTTGATCATATTTTAAAACAAGCTATTCCCTTTAAAGGACAAATCTTAAATCAATTGGCCGCTTATTTTTTCAGTCAAGTAAAAGATATTGTTCCCATTCATATCCTCTCTATTCCACATCCCAACATTACAATTGCAAAAAAATGTGAGCAAATTCCTATTGAAATAGTAATACGTGGTTTTTTAACCGGTCATGCTTGGCGAACCTATGCAAGTGGAAAACGTGAATTATGTGGAGTTGCCTTACCTGAAGGGTTAAAAGAAAATCAACGATTTGATGAACCTATTTTAACTCCAGCTACCAAAGCTGTTGAAGGTCATGATGAAGACATTTCAGAACAAGAAATTCTTAATCAAGAACTTGTTGACCCAAAAGTCTGGCACCAGGTAAAAGATTATGCGTTCAAACTATTCATGCGAGGCTCAGAACTTGCTGAAAAACAAGGGCTTTTCCTTGTTGATACTAAATATGAGTTTGGCCTTTACGAGGGGGAAGTAACCTTAATTGACGAAGTTCATACCGCTGATTCTTCACGATATTTTTTCAAAGATGATTTTATCGAATCTTTCAAAAAAGGAACTAAACCAAGACAATTATCTAAGGAATTTGTTCGTGAGTGGCTCATGAAGGAAGGATTCCAAGGTTTAGAAGGTCAAACTCTACCTGATATGAGCGATGAATTTAGATGGGAAGTTTACGAACGCTATAAAAATTTATATGAAATTATGACTGGCTTGGAATTCAACCCAAGTTCAACTGATGATTTTGATTACGTGTTAGAAAAAGTACTTATTGCAAACTCTTGATTTAAATGGGAAAATTTATCTGTGTAAAAGCACATTTTACCTTTTTTTTCAAATTTAAACGCAACAAAATGTATAGAAGTTGCGTAATAGTTTTCATAGCTTCATAGACGACATAACATAACACGACAAACAAATTATTAGAAAACCCTTCTAATTATTTAGACCCCAAACCTGATCAGTTTGGGGTTTTTCTTTTCTTATGACTTAATTAGCATTAACGTTTGTTTTCGTTAAAATATTTAAGTAAAACTATTATTTGAGCTTAATTTCATAGCATAGTTTTATGCAGTTCAATTCTACAGCTCAAGAAACAATTAAAGTTATTCTTGTTTTGAAACAACAGGAATGTTTATTGTTAATGTATCATTAAATGTAATAAATCGAACATCCCAATTTCCAGGCATTGAAAAAGATATCATTCCTCTGTAAAGCCTACCACCTAAAGTATCAACTAGAGTGGGACTTATATTGTATTGAGAACCATGTCCGTAACCATGGCCCATATTCATCCATGGTAAAAAGTCGATGTCTTCATAGGATTTTGACCACTCACCATTTGATTTTCGAAAAACCAGAAATACTAGGTTTTGTCTACCATATTCAGCAAGGTGAGGTTCATAAGCGGCAATCCAAACAGAGTCATTTTTTACGCTGATTTTTTCTTTTTCACTGATAGCTACTTTTTGCATTTCATTTGAATAAATAAAGGCTACTTCTGTTCCCTTTTCTACCGCAAACCATAATGAATTATCGCGAATTTCGTAAGCCACTTCACCCATATCTGATTTCAATGTAAAATCATTTTCTTTAACAGAACCAGAAAACTCGGCTTTATTCAAACCAATTTTAATTTCGTCTGAACTACTTAAAATTAGCTCACCAAAATTTATTTCCCAATTCGACTTATTTATTGAGTCGCTAGAACACCTTGTGAGAAATAGTAAAGTAATTAAACTTACAATTAACCTTAAAGATTTATTTATTTTTGAGCAGCTCATTGTTTTCATCGTTATTTATTATTTGAATAGTTTTTAATTTTTGTTTAAAAATCGCTTTGAGATTCTACTATTAAAAAGAATTAAAACTCCAATTAAAAGTACCCATTGTAAAACAGTAGAAGCTAATGAATATGGATCAAAAGGGTTATACCAGGTATCTGGAGAAAATTCAAATGCGCTTCTGTACATCCACCATAGGAGCAATAATCCTGCTTCTAATGGTATAATGTAGGTGATTAAAACATCCCACCATTTTCCAAGTTTATCTCCAGACTCTTTAGTTTCAATCGCTAACTTTTTAAATTCTGACGCATTCTGTTTGATGACTGCAAATGCAATAAATCCACCTGAGATCATTAATGCTATTCCCCAAACGAAATCCTGATTTCCTAAAAAATTTAAATTGATTGCAGATGGAATTCCTGCAAAAAAAGCAATACTTGCAATAATCCAAACTGCTTTAACTCTTGATAATCCTAAATCGACTCCCAATCTTGCTGCCATTTCTACCATTGAAATTAGTGAACTAAATGCCGCAAAAGAAAGACCTGCAAAGAATAAAATTCCAAAAAATCTACCGCCAGCCATATAAGAAAATAATTTGGGAAGCCAAATAAAGGTTAAGCCAGTTGAAGCGGGACCTGAATCTTTCATTATTGCAAGAACCTCTGATTGACTTAACGATTGGCCTAGTATGGCAAAAACAGAAGAAAAAATAATCATCGCCGATAACATTGAAATAGCATTATTTCCAAAACCTGTCTGAAACGCAGAAACTTTAATTCTATCTGATTCTCGCATATAAATCGCATAAGTCAAAATTAGTCCCCAGCCAGCTCCTGTATCCCAAGCATTTTGTGTTAATGCTTCAAGCCATATTTTAGGACTGGTCAAGGTACTCCAATCTGGAGTAAATAAAAATACTAATCCATTCTCACTTCCATCAAGAGTAAATGCACGAATAGCAGATCCAATCAAAATGAATAAGAGCATTGGAATTAATACTTTATTCACTTTTTCTATGGTTTTTATTCCATTTGAAACTACAAATGCACAGCCGAATATGGCAAAAAAGTGACCAACAATTGGCCAAATGGATGATTGAAATCCATCCCAAATCGCCTTGGTTTCACTAACTTCAACTGGGAGTGGATTGGCTATAAAGTAACCTATATAATAGAAACACCAACCCGTTACGACACTATAATAAAACATGATTGCGATAGCAACACAGCCAATAAAAGATCCCATCCAACCAAATTTACTTCCTAATTGAAGAACAAATGCACCTGTTAATCCTTTTCTACTGCTTTTACCTATGGCATATTCTGCAATTATCAAAGGAATGGACCAAATCAGTAGGAATATAACCCACACAAATAAAAAAGCTCCAGCTCCACCTTCACCAGCATTTTGTGCTGCAATTCTTGGAAAGCGCCAAATATTTCCGGTACCAATTGCAATTCCTAAAACGCTGATTATTAATCCTAAACGTGATGTAAAATGCTCTTTTAATGGACTCATATTTTACTTATTTATTCATTAACTACGGGTTGCATCGAAATAATATCTTTAATCCACTGAGCTTCCCACTCTTTTAAACTAGTAATTTTATCATTTAACCAGATTCTTTCAGCAGCATATTCAGATAAGGTTTTATAAACTAAGGCTTTTATTGATAAATCAGGATCATCCGTTTTCTGTTTTAGCAAATTGATTTTATCTCTTTGTCTAACTGAATCCTTGGGTTGGATTTGACAAATTGCATCTAATGCTTCATAGATATAAGCTCGTTTAACATTTGGTTTGGCTAATTCATATAAAACATCAAAAGTCGCTTCATCATTTATACCAAATAATCCTTGAGCTATAGCGGATTGAATAATGTTTTCATAAGATGAAAGAACATGTAAATAGGGTCTAATAACATCAATCCAATTCGAACCATTACGTTGAAGCCCAATTTTTATAAGTTCAGCTTGTACAAAATAACTCTTTTCATTTGGTAGATAACTTGCGAACAAAGAGTCAACTTTTTTTGTTGGATCTGAAGCGAGAGCAAATAAGGAATAAATTCGAACCTGTCCCTCGGCATCTGATTTTAGCATTTCACTAAACCAAGGAAATTTATTTACTGTGTAAAACTTTGCTACTAATGCGATTGCATATTGTCGAACAAAAACAGATTCATCTTTTTTTGCAACATTCATCAGTATTTCTTGCATTTCCTCAGAGAGGTGTTGAGTCGATAATGAGTTCAACGTTAACATTTTAGTGTAAAATGAGGCTTCATTTAGTCTTTTTATAATATTTGTTTTGCTTATAGATTCTTTAATTTCAGCAGGCATGGTTTGTAATGGATCAATCCAAAAATCTGAATAATCTGAACTAAATTGAATAACGGTGTCTTTTTTTGATAATTGAATACTCATTTTTTCTAAACCATTTACCGAAACTGCTGTTATTGGAATGGTTAATTCAAATAAGCCTTCTTTAGCTATTTTTTGGGTTTGTGAAATATGGAGAAACGTATTTGTAGCGGTTTGCTCTTTTTTAACACTTAAAACCGGATGCCCTGCTGTTCTAAACCATTGTTTAAAAAAACCTGCAAACGACATTCCTGTCTGTTCTTCCATTAATTTTTGCAAAGTTATTGCACTAATTTTGTCAGAAGATTGATGTAACCAATCTCTTAATACTTGTTTAAATCGTTCTTCTCCTATTATTGTCTGTATCAAATCAAAAACTAATGATGCTTTTTGATAAGAATGTGCATCAAATAAATCTTCTGTGGAAACATAATTATTAGTAATTATGGCATGTCTTTTCTGTTTTGCTTCTTCTAAATAAATTTGAAGATTATCCCATTTTTTTTCATTCTTTTTAAGTTCACCATCGAATTTCTCCGCAAATTGATATTCGAACCAAGAAGCTAAGCCTTCTTGTAAGGCAATTTCAGACCAAGAGTTAACCGTTACATAATTACCAAACCATTGATGTGCGATCTCATGTATTAATAAATCATTATTAGAAATATCAATTGCAGCGGTTGAATCAAATTGAACGCCATCAAACAAAGTTATCATCCCTGTATTTTCCATTCCCATTGCATCAAACTCACTAACTGGTATAAACTTTAAGGCATCAAATGGATAATTTACACCTGTATAATCTTCCATAAAGTGCAGCATTTCTGGCACATTCTTATACATTATTTTATGGTATGGTCTATATCTTTTACTGGAATGAAATTCCACTAATTTCTTTGAATAAATAATTTGAGATTTTTCTGAATTCCCTACAACAAACCCCCATAAATATGGTGATTGACGCTGATTTAACGTCCAATAATCCGTTCGTTTATTTTGCTCTTTTGATTCTTGTTGAAGTAGAATTCCATTTGCTAAGGTTAGTAAGGAATCAGGAACTGTTAACCAAAATTCAACGGTTGCTTTTTGAGAAGGAGAATCTAAGATTGGCAACCAATATTGTATATCGTTTGGTTGATTATGAGTGTAGATCTGTGTACTTACATCAGTATAAAAATTACGATTACTTTTGAAATATAAGCCTTTTTGTGGATCTTTTATACTATAATCAACTCGAACTATTACCGTATCTCCTTTAAACTTTCTTTTAGGTAATTGAATGGTTACAAACAATGAATCAGAAGAAAATAGAAGTGAATCTTGATGTTGGAGATCAAATACTGAACGAACAAACAAACCTCGACTATTTAGACGCAATTCATTCTGCCCCATTTGTTTATTAATTAAAAACACATCTGTTTTTGCAGAAATAGAATCATTGAAAGGAAATAATTCTACATGTATCTTTTGATGGAACAAAGTCCAAGTTTGAATAGGTTCTTGAAACTCAGGAAAATTCCAGTAATGAATCTGATCGTTTTGCTTAAGTAATGAATCTAAATAACCCACATCGCCTTTTTCTATTTTCTCACTCGATTTACACGAATTAATCACAACGAGTACTATGATTAGAAATATAATTGAACTGCTTTGCTTCATTTTTAAATAGAAAAGGTATTGATGTAAAACGAGCAAAATACAAAAGTTTCAGCACTAACTTTTTAGCGAGATTAATTTAAGCATTGATTTTTCCAAATAATGAACCTATGATTGTGGTTTCTTCCGTAAGTTTGAAAGAATAATATTCCTATTTGAATTTTTACTATGTTCTTGAAATTTAGAACTTCTGTTTTATCGATACCGTTTTCATTTTTTATAGGTTCTATACTTATTAATTTAGCTTGCCAACCTTATGAAGAAACGAAACATTTGCAAGCATCAGGTGCCATTCAAGATAGTTTATTTCGATACACAGAATCGGAAGGTGTTCATATTTCTATGTTTGAAAAAGGGTATCGATATCTAGAAATAAGCTCGAATTTTGCAAAAACTCACCAAAGTAGTTCAGAAAATTTCACCATTTTTTCTGGTGAAGTTAAAATCAATTTATATGATAGTCTATTGACAATGAAATCTTCAGTTATTTGTTCTACAGCGACTTATAATAATATTTCAAACACCTTTTCATTTTTAGGAGCGGTTTCTGTTTTATCAGAATCAAACAAACAATTACAAACTGAACAATTACGTTGGTTTAGAGATTCAAGAGGAATTGAATCGGATGCATTTGTTAAGATCTATACCGAAAAAGATACTATTTATGGATTCGGTTTAGTTAGTGATGAAGCTTTAGCGTCTTATCGAATTAAACAAGTAAGTGGGAATATTACTATCGAGAATTAGATGCAAAACTAATTCTCAATTTAATAGGTTAGATCGTTTTTAAAAATCAGTCAACTAAAGTAAAATCAATTGTTTTCTGATGAATATCAACAGAGACAACTTTAATTTTTACTTCTTGTCCTAATTGATACTTCTTACCACGACGCTTTCCAAATAACGTATATCGTTTTGAGTCAAACTGATAATAATCATCGTTCATATCATTTACTCTAACCATTCCTTCACAGAAATTTTCTTTGAGTAAAACGTACATTCCAAATTCGGTTACACCATTAATAACACCATCAAACTCTTCACCAATCCGTGTTTTTAAATATTCAGCTTGTTTGAATTTCGCGGAATCACGCTCAGCGGTCATTGCAATTCGTTCTCTTTCGCTACAATGATCTCCTAATTCTGATAAATCTTCGTACGAATACAAGTATTTATTTTGAGCATACGATTTAAGTAATCGATGCACAATAACATCAGGATAACGACGAATTGGACTTGTAAAATGAGTATAAAACTCAAAGTGTAATCCAAAATGACCTATATTTTTTGGAGCATAAACCGCTTTTGCCATCGATCGCAACATTAAAGAATTTACAATATGCTCAAGTGGCGTATCTTTTACTTTTTTGATGAGTCTATTTAAGGTAGCATGTCTTACTCCTCTTTCAGGAATAGGAAACTCAATTCCTAAGGGACCTAATAAATCCGATAAGGCTTGGAGTTTACTTACATCAGGTTTATCGTGAACTCGGTATAAATAGGGAAATAAGTTTTTAGTTTTTTTCTTTCCTGTTATTTCTCTTAGATGTTCAATATGAATAGAAACTGTTTTATTAGCCAATAACATGCACTCTTCAATTAATCGATGCGCATTTAAACGCTCTTTTAATTTTACGGAAACTGGAACTCCTTTTTCATCTAAGACAAAGCGTGGTTCAGGCGTATTAAAATCTACTGCACCAGCGCTCATTCTATTTCCCATCAATAGTTGAGCTAATTCCCAAAGTGTATTCAATTGAGCTGCTAAATGATGCGCTGCGCCATCTAAAACAGCTTGTGCATCCTCATAAGCAAATCTAAACTTTGAGTGAATTACAGTCTCATCAATTGAATAATTGACTACCACTCCTGCTTTATCCACTTCCATAAAACAGGAATATGTTAAGGTATCTTCATTAGGATTCAGAGAACACAATCCATTACTCAATTTTTCTGGGAGCATTGGAATTACTCTGTCAACCAAATAGGTGGAAGTTCCTCTTTCTAAAGCTTCTTTATCTAGAACAGAATCTTGGGCTACATAGTAGGTTACATCTGCAATGTGAACACCTAAATAATAATTCCCATTTTCAAGAACCTTTATGCTTAGCGCATCATCGAAATCTTTTGCATCTACAGGATCTATGGTGAATATAATTTCGTCTCTTAAGTCTTTTCTTTGTTTAATTTCTTCCTGTGAAATACTAGAAGGAATTGCATTTACATAATTTTCAACTTCATCCGGAAAACTAGATTTTATAGCATTCGACGCCATAATTGACCGAATTTCAGCCTCATGAGTTCCCGATTTGCCAAGAACCTCTTTCACTGCTGCTTTAGGTAAAGCACGTTGATTAATCCATTCTAAAATGGTAAACGAAACTTTGTCTTTAATCTGAGCATTATTTAAATGTTCTTTTGGAACATAGAACTGAAATGGCATCGATCTCTCATCTGGAACAATGTAAAATGCTTCTGAGCCTTCAGATAATAAAGTTCCGACTAAGCCTTTTGTGCTTCGTTTTAAGACTTTTGTTACTTTTCCATGTAAACGACCTAACCATCTTTCTTTAAGTACAATAAATTCAACTTCATCACCTGGTAATGCGGTTCCCGTTTGCTTGCTTTGTACTTTTATATCTTCCTCAAATGAGCTCGTTTTAATAAATCCTGCTCCATGTTGGTTATAACTAATAGTTCCAGTATAGGTCTGTTCTATGGTTCCAGTAGATACTTCTGCAATGCTAAATGCTTTGGGAGTTACAGTCAATAAACCTGCACTATTTTTTTCTAATGCACCTAATTGCACTAAATGCACAATGGCTTTTTTCACGTTTACTTGATCTATTCCATGTTCTAACAAAATAACTTGTTCAACTATGGTTACTGGAATTTTTGCACCCTCATTATTTTTAAAAAATGATAATACTAAATCTTCAAGATTACTGAATTTACGCTGAGTCGATTTATCATGAACAGACTCAAGTTGCACTCTTCGCATTCTTCGTTCTTCTCTGCCAGGTTTGTCACGTCTCCTTGTAAGGTCTTTATCTTTTTGATTTACTTTGTTTTTTTTCTTTTTGCCCATTATTATGCTCAATTAGTTTTTTATAAATGTAACCCAATTCAACTTCTCAAACAAAGTGATTACCCTATTTAAGATGAAATACTCAGCTTTACATTCTTTTTTTATTACTATTTCTAAACTCGCTAGTCTTAGTTACGTTTTTAATTCTTCTAAATTCTCAACGTTGAGTTCCCACCAATAAGTCAATTTTTGGAGTTTTTACTTTTTTAATCCTGCGAATTCACTACATTTTTTGCACAAAGTCACTTTTCGGAATTGACTCAACGTTTTTTTTATTTTTTATTGAACTTTGAGAAGTATTACTATCTTATAGCTAAATTTTTATCGTCTTCTCTTTTGACGCCAAAAAAATTCAAAATATTATTCCAAATTATTCTTGGCAAATCACGCCATTTATTAAACTGAACTTGATATTGTAAACCTACACCACTCACATTCTGAACTTGATCTTGAAGGGCACTAAAGCCACTCAGAGACGGATCTTGACGATAAAACACCTCAACAGACAAGGCTCTACTTATCTTATAACTAGCTCTTAAGTCACCAATCACATTTTGATTTGTAGCATTTGGGTCATTGTTGATTAACTGTCCATCTCTTCTTAAAACTAATCTATCATCAAATAAACGTAAGGCGATTCCTAAATCAGCTTGATTAAAACCATTTAAGTTTAAATCGATGTCTAAATTTGATATACTGTTATTTAGTATAGTATTTATTTGGCTTGATAATAGTTGACTTAAGCCAGTTTGTGTAGCATTATTTTGAAGATTACTTCCAAAAGAATTCGATGTATTTACCCCTGCATTAACTGCAAAGAAGTTTCCTGTTAATAATAAACTAGTCGCTTGAGGAAGCTTTTGTTCTTCACTATTTAATATTCTTAAAGCAGTATTTATTGAAGCATCTTGAAATGTAGTGTTCGGAATTTCAAAGTAAAAATCATTTTGAAGCGCTTCTATACTTCCGTTCAATTTTAGAATTAAATCTATTGGTAAACGAGCGTCATTTCCAGTTAAAGGTTGAATATTTGGTCTAGATTTATAAACTGCTGTTAAATTGATGCGAGGATTTTGTGCAGATCCTTCCCATGCTAACGTTCCCCCATCTTTTATTGTAAATTTTCTACTAAATAAATCTCCACCCATAAATAAATAATTTCCGCCATATACATCAAAATAACCAAACATTCCAAAATCTTGATTTTGAAGTACTATATTTAAGGATCCTCCGCCATTTGCGGTTAGGATTTCTCCTGTTACAGGATCAAAAACTAACTCAAATTGTGTTTGTTCTGGAGCTGTAAATTGCAAATTCATAGAGAATAATTCTGTAAACGTATTTGTGTTAATTTGTTGATTTAATCGAGTAGATCCAGAGCCATTCGTAAATAAACTCGATTGTGTTTTCCCTGAAGCTTGAATTCCGCCATCGTTAAACGATTTTACAAATTCGATAAATTTCGTTTGTGTTTCAACTCGTTCTTCGTCGAGCAAAGGTATTGATAATCGAGAATTTGGAGTGGTTAATATAGGATTTTCGGTTGCTAAAAATGGTTTTGAAAAGGGACCTGTTAACGTAATTATTCCAGAGCCTGCAACTTTTCCATAAAATGGGACTTCGGTTGTAAATGAGTTGTTTAGAAACTGGAGTCGATTTGCCTCAGCTTTCAAGTTATACGTTTTTAAGCTATACTTACTAAAATATCCTAAATCAATATTACCCGTTAAAACACCCGCACCGCCTAAACCGTCCGTAACTCTAACACTATCAAAAATGACTCCTTCATGAAACCCAAACAAAACTGGGCCATTCATATAGAACTCTGTTTCGAGAAAATTTGGAACCGTTAATATATTATCTAAATTAAACTTAGTACTAAAATCAAACCATCTTGTACCTCCTGTAATAAATCCATTTCCTGATGCTTTACCTTCAATTTTTGAATAAATTGGTGGTATAAACGCTCTTAAAATCCACATATCCGCTTTATTTATTTCAATATCAGCATAAAATAACGTATCAGAACCTATTAGTTTATCCGTGGGTCGATAAACATATCCATCTATTTTAAAATCATTTTTAATCTTATTGTTAGCCAAATAATAATCTGGGTAATTTAAGGAATCTAATTTTATAGTTGCAGCTATTGCAAATAGGTCTTTTTGGGGGAAAAATTCACTTTTTATACCTACATCACCCACTAATCTGTTCATTATTGAAAAATGATTAATCTCTAAATTACCCTCGATTTGAGGAACCTTCGTAAGAGTTTTTGTAGTAAATTCCCCGTTTAGATTTCCTGAAAAATCAAAATTTGATTGCAATAAACTCGATAATTTCTTGAAATTTAGGTTTGAGATGGTGTAGTTAACTTTATCTGTTTCTAACTCACTAAAAACACCATCAATCAAAATTAGTTGTTCTTCATTCTCTAACTCTAAATTCTCAACTTCTACTATTTTACTTTTATCCAATTTAACATGCGCCTCTTTTATCAAATTCCAATAATACTCTTGGTTCCCCAACCCTGCATTTTGAATGTATGCGGAAATATAATTCTCTGCAAAAACAAGTTTTGAACTAATTTTAAAGGAGTTATTTTTAATTGAGTCAACCTTTATGAATAAATTTAATGTGTCATTTAGTTGTTGTATGTCTGCAATTGATTTTTTAAAAGAAACACCATTTAACTCAAATGAGTCAAATGAATTTTTAAATACAATTACTGAATTATTTCTAAAGGTATTTAAATCATTTATTGAAATGGTAAACTGACTTTTCCCATTTTCAATACTCAAATTATCGTTTTTTAATTCTCCCACATTTAGTGAGCCATTCACAAACAACTGACCTAAACCAGCTTCTATTAAAAAGTCTGCGTCTGCATGGGTTGAAAGTAAAGGTATTGCATCAGAATATTTTTTTAATAAGTTTATATCTTTAACTTTAAAATTTGTTTGAATTCGTTGTTTTTCCTCGAAAAAGACACTTTTTATTGTTGAATCTGCATTTGATGTAAGTAAATAATAATCCAAAATCTGATTACTTATTTTTTTATTCCAATTTGTGTACCAGCCCTGCCATGCAGAGAAATTTATAAACCCGCTTGCAGTAAAATCAAAGAACGTACTTGTAAGTCGTAATGTTCTATTTGATAATTCTGGCTCGTCTAAATCAATGTATAATTGATGGTTTGGCAAGGTATCATCTTTTATTATGGACTTGTTAACATCTAATGCTAAAGAACCGTAAATAGTATCCATGTTAGACCCAACACCACGAAAACTTACACTTCCACTCAATTTTGTTTTTGGTAGATCTTTGTCTTTAAATATACTTTTCAGATTTAAATCTGTAAAAATACCATTTAAATCATAACTTGGTCTATCTTTTGAAAAATTGACACCTCCACTTAAATCTATCTTTGAATTATTTTCGTTTGCCCTAATTTCATAACGAACTGACTCATTATCAGTAAAACGAGCATCTGCTTTTAAGTGATCAATTTTGTGATTTTTATATTGTATTTTTTCTGATTCGAGGTGAACTGTTGTTGGTAAATAAGGGTGTATTAACTGATCATATTTAATATCCGTTCTTACTAATTTCCCATATCCAGAATAATTATTTGTTATCGCTCCAAAATTTAATTCATTCACTTCAGCTTTTATAATTAGATTTCTAATTTGAGAAAAATTTGTATGACTAAATTGAACATCAGTCTTAATAGTTGATTTATCAAATTCGAAGGTGGATTGTACACTAATATTTTCTGCATTCCCTTGAACAGAAAAACTACCTTTGTTTACCGAATTTTTTAGTTCATTGGAAATAGACTTTGGAATATATTTACGAATTTTATCGGTTTCAAAAGCTCCTACTGCACCATTTAAATTATACCTTAGGTTATTAAAATCATTGATATTAGTTAAATCTCCTGAAAGATTTATTGCAAAATATTGATTATCTAAAAAAAAGTTTTTTATATGTAATTGTGAATCTTTCATTTCAATATTCGACTCAAATTCAATTATATCATTGTAATTAGATAATACAGGAAATAAACTTGCCCATTCACACAAGTCCAATCTGCTTTCATTTACTTGAATTTCTGAGTGTTCAACAAAAATGTCTTTCAATGTAACATCAGAAACATCACCATTAAAAGAAATACTTCCCGAAAAAAATGACTTGTCTGTTTTTACTTGAAATCTAGACAACTCAGTTAATAATGAATCATGATAAAATTGAATAGATAAATCCATGTTATTTGGAGATATACTTTCAGAAGAAAGGTTCATCTCCTTTACATCAAAAAAGGTATGCTCATTAGTTAATTCGACAAAAATTTGCGCAGTATCAAGCTTCATCACCCCTTTTTGAGGAATTTTTATTGTTTGAGAGGAATCAATTTCTGGCAACCACCAAACTATTTTAGCATTTGAAATACTAATCTCAGGGAAATAAAAATCTTGAAAAAAAGAATTAGAGGCATAACTTGAATCGTTAGTAACACTTTCAATGAGAACTGAATTTCTTTTTTTAAATAAATTCTGCAACGTAAGTTTTTGATTTTGCTGCTCAATTATAAGTACAGGATTTATAATTGATGTAGTATAATTGGAAATTTTTTTGGAAAAAAGTGCTGTCCAATCAGGTCTAATCGATATTTCAGAAACACTAATTGGCGTATGTACATAAACTGTATCACCTATTGGATAGGGGTACGAAAACTCAATAGAATTTAAATTTATTTGAAATGGCAATATCCCTGTTATTGTCCCTATTTTCAATTCACTTTCAAATGTTTGATTGTAACAACCTTCTATTTTGGATATAAAATACCTTTTTACCGGATTTAGTTGAATTAGAGCCGTAAAAAGACCCGTTAAAAATGTGATGCTAACAATGCCTAGAACCACAAATTTTAATAATGATTTCCAAATTAAATAAACATATTTAATATAAACTTTCATGAATTTGGACTAGACTGTTTTGGAAAACATGTAATCCCATGCCATTTTAACGGGTTCGGTTTTTGAAAGATGAACTGATGATGCTTTCCCAGGCTTTTCTAAAATGATGAACGTTAGTTTTTCTGATTTGTTCTTTTTATCAGCATACATTGCCACAATTAATTCTTCAATTTCTAGTTTAAAATTAAACCTCTCTTTGTAATAAGGTAGAAATCGCTCAACTAAGTCTTGTGGAATATCATATCCTAATTGATTTGATAATTCACATGCAGCTAAACAACCCCAGAATACAGCATCACCATGAGAAATTTTACCATAACCTAAGACCCTTTCCAAAGCATGCGCAAAAGTATGACCAAAATTTAAATACGCACGAATGCCACTTTCTTTTTCATCTTCTTGCACAATTGTAGCTTTTATGGCTGCACTTTCTTGAATAATCGTATTCCAATTTTTAGGGTTTTGCCAATCCTTTTTTTGTAAAACTAGTTCTAAACGGTTAGCCATTTCAGGCTTTTCTATACATGCATATTTTATAATTTCACCAATTCCACAAAACCATTCAATTTTAGGTAAGGTTTTCAAAAAATCAGGATCACAAATAACAGCCTCTGGTTGATAAAACGTTCCTATTCTATTTTTCCCTGAACTATGATTTATCCCTGTTTTCCCACCCATTGAACTATCAACCATTGATAATAAAGTGGTTGGGAAATGGATTATGGAAACTCCTCTCAAAGCGGTAGAGGCTGCAAATCCACCTAAATCGCCAGTAACTCCTCCACCAAAAATAAAAATGGCATCATTTCTTCTTAATGAACTTCCAAGAATATCATCTAATAAATTACTCCAGCCTTTTATTGACTTAGCATGTTCCCCACTTGGTACAATTGATTGCCCTATTACATCAAAGCCCCAATTTTTAACTTGAGAAGATATTCGAATTCCATGTAATTTATTAACATTGTCGTCTAAAATTACAAATACACGTTTAAACGTTTTAGTTGCAAAGAATTCAAAACACCAAGTATCATTTAAATGAACAGTAGTTATTGAATATTCGTGAGTTGATTTTGTTTTTAATGAAATCATGTTAATTTCTTTTTAAGTTCTTGGTAAACAAATGAACTAACTTCGTCTTTATCCATGGCTTTGTCGATATAAACATGAACATCTGCATTTAAATACCAATTTTGGCGTTTCTCCATCATATCTTCAATAATAGCTGCTACTTCAACTTCTGTTTTCATACTTCCATCTGAATTTAAAAGCAAAGGACGTTTTGTATTCTTCATCAAGCGTTGAATCAAAAGATTCGTTTTTACATCCAAAAATAAGACTATTCCATTATTTTTTAATAAAGATTGATTTTGTTCGCTACAATAAGCACCTCCACCTAATGCAACCACCGACAATATTTCTTGATTTACTAATGCTCTGAGTTCTTGAGTTTCAGTTAATCTAAAAAAAGGTTCACCAAATTTTTCAAAGATTTCTTTAACAGTCATGTTGTGAGCGGCACAAATTATTTCATCTAAATCGTAAAATGATCTATGCAACATTTGTGCTAATTGCCTACCAATCATGGTTTTACCACTTCCCATAAAACCTGTAAGAAAAATAGTTCTATTTAAAGATTCAGTCATTTTTTTAAAGTTTATTTGAGCTTTTTTAAGATTTATGGAAAATTTTGTTTTCCGATAGTTCATTCATAGTGGTTGAGACAGAGTATGCCCTTCTAAACAAATTAGATTTACTTTTCAAATAGATGATACAATTCTAAAATTGAGTTTCCATTTCAAGTAGCATTTAAATTATTCTAATTGGAAAAATCCGATAACAGGTTAACAACTCTGCTTCCTAGTTGATTTTGTTGGGTTTTAAAACTCAAGCTGGGAGTATTAACATATATGAAAACAATATTGATGCCATTATTCAATCCCATTTCGCAATGGTTTAACCATAAGTACTTCTTCTTTGTCCACTTTTACTAAACCAGCCGCAGCACCTTTGGGTTTTCTTATAAATTTTCGCCTACTATATTGTACAGGAGCAAGAGATTGCCCTTTTGCTTGGGAATGCCACGCCACAATTGATGCTGCTTTTTCTAAAATTTCTTGCGGTGGATTTTCTCTTTTTTTTCTCATTCTGATAACAAGATGAGAGCCACTTACTCCTCTTGCGTGCAACCAAATATCGTCTTTATGTGACTTTTGAAGCACAATATCATTGCTTTTTGCATTTCTTCCTAACCAAATCTCATAACCGTCTAATAAAAAAGATGAAAATCCATCTGTTTCTGTTTGAACTGAGCCTTGTAAATTGAACGAATCTAATTGTGATTTCCATTTTTTATTCCATTCTAAAAATGGTGCATATCGTTCACAACTTAATAAATCATATAAAATTGGCTTATAAATTTTCAACTGCTTTTTAGCATCTTCACCTTGTTGTTCAAGAATTTGAATCGACTTTTTGGCATTTGCCGAACGTTCATAATATCGATTTGCGTTTTCTGTTATAGTAAAATCTTCTTTTAATGGAATAGAAATTTCTCCCGAGTCGGAAAAATAATCCTGAGTTCGTATTTCATCTACCTTAATTCGTTGATTTGGCTGAGCCATTAATAAATGCCCATAATTCTGCCATAATTCAGATTGTTCTTTTTGAATATGAGTTTGGTCGGCTTGGTCAACTAAACCATCTAAATAGCGAATACGTTGCTCTAATCGTTTTACCCACTCTTGTTTTTCTGAACCAAGTTTGGATTCGTTTTGAATAATTGCCCAGCTGCTTCTAATTGCATCATTTACAGAATTAAATTCCATTTTGCTTGGAATTGGAAGAATTAATTCAGGAAATAGAGTGAATCGATAGTCTTCTAATAAACGAGGTGATGGATTCTCTTCCAAAATATGAACCCACTTTTGAACTTCTTCTTTTACAGCAGACTCAGATAGTAATTTATTGTGTTGATAGAAAATCAGTTCTTGAATAAAATTTCTAGGCAACTTTGGTGCAAGTTCTAGTATAAAAGATTTAATGTCTGATTTTTTACTTGCATTAGTATTCATTCTTGGGAAAATATCTTCTTTATTTTTCCCCATCCATTTCTTTTCAGATTTAAATGTTTGAACAATTTTATTTTCTTTTAAAAGGAATACATTAGCACTAGACCCGAAAAACGTGAGGATTAATTCATAATCACCTGAAAATGAAAACCTAAGAGCCCTTTCCCCTTCTATTTGTTGAAAAGTGGCAACTTCTGAATGTTTCATTGTTGAAAAAAAATGCACTGCATTTCCTTTTGGATCTTTAACATCATTGTGTAAATAACACGAAATAAGATTTTTTTCAGTATTCAAAAAGAGCTTATATTCTGTGGAAGTATCATAAAAACAAAGAACTATTGAGTTTTTTACCGAAGAATAAGCAGTATAAAACCGGGAACATTGTAACTGAGATTTGATTTCTCTAAGCAATAATTTTATTGTATAATAGTTGTTCATACGTGAGTACTCATTAATAAAAGGAGATAGAATTAAACTATGGATTATCCGATTTTTGACGCAATCGTTAAACATATAGAAAATGAGCTTAAGAAACGCTATATCTTAATTGACTCCCTTCGCGCCTGGAATGAATCGGGGATAAACGCTCGGGGCATAGAAATGGCAGTTCATCTTGATAATTATTCAAATACTATGCAAAACATGATTATCAACATGGATTGGGACAAATTTAGAGAAGCCAAATTAGCAAGTTCATTAAGTGGAATGACAAACCATCCATTTTTAAAAGAAGGATTTAAAAACCTAGAATCAATAAAACCTGTTTTAGATGTTGAAGTAATCTGGAATTTAAACCCAGGGGTTATTATGAATTTAAGTAATCAAATAACAGCAACTTCTCGATTAAATTGGGCTTCAGAATGGATGGATAATATTAGTAAAAGATCCAATTTTTTGTTAGGAAATGAAGATGTTATGACCCGTTGGCATGTTGAATTTGAAGGAGACTTAAATGGCAGATATGTCTCAAATATGTCATTAATAACTTATTATCAAGTCTCTCTAGCTGAATCACAATCTGTGTCTGATATAAATTCTGCTATATTAAAACGTTTAAGAAGAATTCAGAACATAACACGAAAACTTGTTTTCTTAACAAGTGATTGCCTTCCAAAAGCAATGAGCGCTTAGCTTTGCCTAGCACCTACATACTTAGTTAAACAAAAAAACCCCTACTGGGGTTTTTTTATTTTTTCTTATGACGATTTTTTCTAAGGCGTTTCTTGCGTTTATGTTTCGCAATTTTTGCTCTTTTTCTTTTCTTACCGCTTGGCATTAAATGTGCTCCTGTAATAAAAAATGGTTTCTGTTAGATTCTAAATATACAAACTTTTAGCAGACCGTTCGTCAAATGCTATACTTTAATTTGATAAGGAACTATTAACTTCTTTTTTGAAGTCTTTAGAAATTTTCAATACAGGCATAAATTGTTCTGGAACAATAACTTCCTCGTTCGTCTTCGGATTTCTTGCAATTCTTTTAGCACGTTTTACAACTTTAAAACTTCCAAATCCTCTCAATTCAATATTTTCGCCTTTTTTCATGGCATCTATAATTGTATCTAAGAAACCTTTAACAACCGCCTCTGTTTCTACTTTAGTAATTCCAGTTGACTGCGAAATGATCTCAACAATATCTGCTTTTGTCATAGTTCGTACTATTTTAGTTAATTGATTGTTAAAATTAATTGTAATAGGACTTATCTCCAAACTATTATTTGATTTTAGTTTAGATAATGCCCTTTTTTAAGTATTTTTTTTTAAAAGATGGTTTTATTTTCAGAAAAAGCGTTTTTACTTTATACTTCGTAGCGAATTACGAATTAACATTTAGCAATTTATTCATGGACTTATTTAAACAAATAGTAGATACATTAAACAATTTAATATGGGCTACCCCGTCTATATTCCCGTTTATGGTCATTCTTTTACTCAGTTTTGGAATTTTTATTACGTTCAAACTGGGATTTATACAAATAAAAAAATTCCCTCATGGTGTTAAAGTTGTTTTAGGCTTTTATGACAGTCCTGAAGACACTGGTGATGTTAATCACTTTCAAGCCTTAAGTACAGCATTATCAGCAACTGTTGGAATTGGAAATATTGCTGGTGTTGCTATCGCAATTCATTATGGTGGACCTGGTGCTTTGTTTTGGATGTGGGTAACTGCTATTCTTGGTATGGCCATTAAATATGCAGAATGTACCCTAGCCGTTCATTATAGAGAAATTAACGCCGATGGTTCTGTGTCTGGTGGACCAATGTATTATATCGAAAAAGGCTTAGGGCAAAAATGGAAATGGTTAGCTGTAACCTTTGCGATTGCAGCCGTTATCTGTTCATTCCTAACGGGAAATGCCGTTCAAGCCAATACCGTTGCTGATACTTTATATTCAACATTTTATTTTCCAACTTGGGCAACAGGTTTAATTTCTGCTGTTCTTGTAGGAATTGTAATCATTGGTGGAATAAAAAGAATAGGAAATGTTACTGCAAGATTGGCCCCACTAATGGCGCTACTCTATGTGGTTTCTGGCTTATTAATTTTAATTGTACACTATGATCAAGTGCTTCCATCTTTAATTAATATTGTTGAAAGTGCTTTTAATCCAACAGCTGGGGCTTTTGGTGTCGGTTCAGGTGCTTTTATGACAACTTTAGTTTGGGGTATTAAACGTGGTCTATTTTCAAATGAAGCGGGTCAAGGTTCCGCTCCTATTGCTCATGCCGCAGCAAAAACAGACGAACCTGTTCGTGAAGGTGTTGTAGCTCTTTTAGAACCATTTATTGATACGTTAATGATTTGTACAATGACTGGTTTAGTAATTATTATTACGAATGTTTGGCAAGAAAGACATTTTAATCAGTTCAATTTAAATGGTGGTGAAACAAAAATTGAATGGCTCAATAATGAAACAAACATTACTGTTCAAGATGGCGCTATTGTTTCTGGTTCAGTTGTAATAAATGATTTTGCTGTCGATTCTCTTTTTAGTAATGGACTACCTGTAACAGGAATGATTACTAATACTATTGATAAGGGTTTTGTTTTTAAATCATCAACAACAGATGAGACTGAAGTTTCTGCTCTTCAAGCAAAAGTTATTGAAAATGGAGCTCCTCTTACTGCATTAGCTTTTGAAAGTGGATTAAGTTCACTCTTCCCTGGTGGACGATACATCGTTACCTTATGTGTATTACTTTTTGGAATATCTACGTCTATAAGTTGGTCTTATTATGGTGACCGTTCTATTCAATATTTACTTGGCGACAAATCCATTAATTATTACAAAATCGTTTATGTTGCTATGCACTTTGTTGGTGCCGTCTTAGCATTATCAACGGTTTGGGCAATTGGAGATATTATGCTTGGCTTAATGGCTCTTCCGAATATTATTGGTTTATTTGCCCTTTCTGGTGTGGTTTACACATTAACTGCAACCTATTTTTCAAAAACACATGAAAGACATGAAGACTAATAACGAAGATGCCGAGTTAATTTGTGTTAAACACCCAGTCGTTGACAGGGATTTAACCATACTTAGAAATAAACATACCGATACCAAAACGTTTAGAAGAGTTATGGATAGAATCTCCATTATTCTCGCTTATTATGCTCTAAAACATCTTCAATTAAAAGAAGTTAAAGTTGAAACTCCTATTACTGAAACTATTGGCTATGAGATAGATTCTCACGTTATTGTTGTTCCTATTTTAAGAGCAGGTTTAGGATTAGTAGATTCAATAATTCGCTTTATTCCTGATGCAAAAGTGGGGCATCTTGGTATGTATAGAGACCCTGATACCAAACAACCCGTAGATTATTATTCAAAATTGCCTAGTGGCTTGGATACAGGATATGCTTTGGTTGTTGATCCTATGTTGGCAACAGGTGGAAGTGCTTGTGATGCCTTGCACTTTCTTAAAAAAAATGGAGCTAAAAATATAACGTTCATGTGCTTAATTGCTGCACCAGAAGGAATTCAAAAAGTTAGACTCGAACACCCGGATGTAAGAATTATAACCGCTTCTATTGATGAAAAGCTAAATGAAGACGCCTATATTGTTCCAGGTTTAGGTGATGCAGGAGACAGAATTTTCGGTACTGACCATTAATTTTCATTCAATTATACAATTCTAATCAGCAATCCTTATTTTCGGTCACAATCTGAACTTAATGATTGCTTTTTATGTTAATACAAATGTTTAAACCAATACGTACACATTATATTTTATGAATTGATATGATTAATTAATACTGATAATCTATTTTCAAGTGATTAGAAAACTTTGAAAAACCAATTATTCAAGTCTTTTAATAATAAATCGATAAATCAGAATTACCTTATTCAAATCAATTGAGGATGTTCGTGATATATATATATTTTTAACATAAAACTGCAATTACTAACAAATACATCCGTTTTCATTTTTTTGAAAACTTTTTCTATAACAATTAGAGAATCACATGTTCACAACACATAAAAAAACAAATCAAATTCTTGCTTTTGTTGCTTTTTTATTCTCGTTTTTACTCTACGTAATAACGATTTCTCCTACTGCTAGTTTTTGGGATCCAGGTGAATTTATAGCAGTGGCAAACCAACTTCAGGTTACTCATCCACCTGGAGCACCAGTCTTTTTATTAATTGGTCGAATTTTTTCCATGTTCGCTTCACCTGAAAATGTAGCATATTGGGTAAATATGGTTAGTGCTTTTGCATCGGCTTTCACCATTATGTTTTTGTATCTAATTGTAGTTCGTTTAATAATCGAAATTAATGGAAACCCTGATTCATCAGATACTTTTGGAAAAGTTGGAATGTATGGAGCTGGTTTAATTGCGGCTTTAACATTTGCCGTATCCGATACTTTTTGGTTTAATGCAGTTGAAGCAGAAGTCTATGCCCTCTCGATGTTTTTTACATCAATCGTAGTTTGGTTGGCCATGAAATGGAGCGAGCATCATAATGAAGAAGGTAATGAGCGTTGGCTAGTTTTAATTGCTTATATGTTCGGTTTAGCTTTAGGTGTTCACTTACTAAATGTACTGTGTTTATTCTTTGTGGCATTGATTGTCTATTTCAAAAAAACTGAATTTAAATGGTCAACTTTTATTGCTACAGGAACTGCTTCTGTAATAGGATTTGGCTTAATCTATCCGTTTACCGTCACTCAATTAGCGACAATTACAGGATCTATTGAAAAATCCACTTCATATTTAATTAGCCCGATTACGTTTCTTGTTTTAGTTTTTGCTTCTGTTTTTGCCCTTATTTATTACACTCATAAAAAAGGGTATAAAATTGCTAATCTAATTGCCGTTTCTTATGCAATGATTCTAATTGGATACGCATCCTATGCTCTTGTTTTTATTCGCTCAATTGCTGATACCCCTATTGATGAGAATGACCCAGAAACTATTGAATCATTCATTAGTTATATAAAACGTGAGCAATATGGGAATACTCCAATTTTAACTGGCTCTACCTATGACAATCAAAAACGAGCTATAGATCGATCTAAAGAAGTTCTTTTTCCTAGACGTTATTCACAAGAACCTCGTCATTTACAAAAATATGCTGAGTACGATTCTGATTTAGATTATTTCATTAATTATCAAATCAATCACATGTATATCCGTTACTTTAACTGGAATTTTGTTGGTCGAGAGTCTGATATTCAAGATACCGGTTGGGATGCCGGTTTTAGTGATTCTCGTTATAAAGACAATCCTGCTAACAATAATTACTTCTTTCTCCCTTTCTTATTGGGATTACTTGGAATGATTTTTCATTTCAAAAAAGATTGGAAAAGAGCTTTTGCCGTTACCATTTTATTCATAGTAACTGGTTTAGCAATCATCATCTATCTGAATCAATATCCATATCAACCTCGAGAACGTGATTATGCCTATGTTGGTTCTTTCTTTGCTTTTGCTATTTGGATTGGAATCGGTTTTACCGCTCTTTTAGATGCACTGAAATCAGCTACTGAAAAAATTCCTGCTTTAAATTATGCTGTGTTAGGAGTAACACTATTAGTAGTTCCTGGGAATATGCTTTATCAAAATTTTGATGATCACTCTCGTCAAGATAATTATGTAGCACCAGATTATGCGTACAACCTTTTAAATTCGGTGGCACCTTATGGAATTCTATTCACAAACGGTGACAATGATACATTCCCACTTTGGTACCTTCAAGAGGTTGAAGGAGTTAGAACTGATGTCAGGATTGTATGTTTATCACTTTTAAATACACCGTGGTATATCAATCAATTAAAAAACCAATGGTCTCATGAGTCACCTCCAGTTCAGTTTACATATACAGATGAGCAAATTAAAAACATTGAATCGAAGTTCAATTTCAATAAACCATCTGATTTTTTTGAGCCAAAAACATTGAGTTTCCCTGTCGATAAAGAATTGTTAAAAAACACATTCTTCACAGAAAATAACGATACCCACAAACTAGAACAAGCTAGAAAAGAAAAAAATCTAAACTTTGTTGTTAAGTCCGATAAAATTGCATTCCCAATACCTGTTGATTCTTTGGATGATGTAGTGCAATTTTATTATGAAGGTAATTTACTTTCACAAGACCGTGAAGGAAATAAATACTATTATACTCGTGTTCAAGATGATATGATTTTAGACATGATTAAAGCAAATATTTGGCAGAGACCAATTTATTTTGCTATTACCGTTTCTCGAGATGGTCAACTGAATATGCAGAATTACTTTTACCTAGAGGGGCAAGCCTATCGTGTTATTCCCAAAAAACATACCGATAATGGTAATGGAAAAGTATTAACAGATGTTCATGGCGCTAGAATGGATACTTTTCGATTCAGAGAAGTTAATAATCCTAATGTTTACTTTGATGAAAATATTCGCCGTATGATGGAAACTTATCGTGAATTGGTAAATAGTCAAGTTTCTGCTTTACTTGCTGAAAATGATACTACTAGCGCTTTAGAATGGTTAAAAAAAGGTGAATTAAAAGTTCCATTTAACGATAATCTTATCTATGATGTAACAAGTTTAGTTCGCTATGCTTATCGTTACGCTTTAACTGGTGCTAAAGATGATGCAATTCGGCTAGTTGAACAAAGCTTGCCCATTACAAATGCTGATTTGACTTATAATATGGAACAAATGGAAGCTATAGAATCGGTAGCGGGCGAAGTTGAACAGCAAATACGTGAAGCTAGACAGAATGCAGACATGAAAAAGGCGTATGCATTACAATCCAAATTGCAGTCATTAGTTTCTTCAAGGGAAAATTTAATGCGTGAAGTTTACTTTGCAGCATCCAGAATCTTTGTTTCTCAAAGAGTTTTTTGGCTGTTAAATTTGGATGATAGAGCAATTGAATTAGCTAACTCTTCTAATATCCTTACAAAGAATATGATTGGATTCCCAACAAATAAGGAAGAGAATAAACGCCAAGTTGATCGAATCATCTATTAATCTATCAATAGAACATAACATGGAATTTGCAGGGTATTCTCTGTAAATTCCATATTCATTTTCTAAAATTCAAGGTTATTTTTACCAAATTAAAGTGTTTCAGAATATTAATAGACATTTGCAGGTGTTATTGAATAGGTAAAATATGAAAATTACAAGCAATGTGGAGGTCTTAATTCTCCTCTTAGCAAGACTGGCTAAACTTTTTAACTTTTCCATAAAACACTAAATAGATATTTTTTAACTTTTTAAACTATATCATTTACTACAAATTTTACGCTTTTTATTTAAGTCCATAACTAAAAAAATAGTTTAAGCTCTTTTGAAAAAATCTTATCTCTATTGCATAAAAAAAACCGATAGTGCTTCACCACTATCGGTACTCTCGGGTTACATGTTTTGAGCTTGTTTTTAATTTTTCAACTAAATGCTGTCTGTAATAAACTCTAACTTGAATTACTTCTTTCAATTTTATTCAAATATCTCCATTTTAAAGGAAGAATAAATGGCGTAAATCATCTATTTTATATAGGTATATTTACCTAAATGTTGTAATATATTCTAGAAATTGATGTTAATTTGTTGGTTTTACTCAATCTAGTGGACAAACTTTTTCCTTTATTTTTTTCATTTAGTGCTCTTTTAAAGACATTTAGTAAATGCTTAATATCCATTTATAGTGTTTATGGCCGATAAAAAAATTTCCAAAATTTTAATTGTTGATGACTCAACTACACTTAGAGCAATACTTTCTAGTCATTTAAGTAACAAAGGATTCGAAATATTACTCGCAAAAGATGGTCATGATGGGTACAAAATGTACAAAAGGTATTCACCCGATTTAGTAATTTCAGATGTAAATATGCCAGTATGGAATGGTTTCGATTTATGCAAGATTATAAAATTTGATCCCAATTATAATAATACTCCTATTGCTTTAATCACTTCTGCAATTAATCAAGAATTTCTTATAAAAAGCATATCAGTCTGTGCCGATTTATTTTTTACTCGCCCTTACCAAGAGTTTGTTATGATTGAACAAATCGAGCAATTGCTAAAAAAAGGAGGTTGGAAACCTGATTATCATAAGATTGAGCATATTGAGTTTGACGGACAGAAATACGAGGTTCCAACAGATTGGAAGCATTTGTCAGATATTATGCTTAATGCCTATTTAGCTGTTATACATCAAAATACACTACTTCAAAAATTATCAAGTGATTTATCTCGCCTCAATCGAGAACTTAATCAATCTAAAAATGAAATACGGCAAATACTTACGAACACTATGCCCGAAAAAATTGTTGATTTATTGATGGATAAAGGAAAAGTGATTCCAAAATTTAGAGATCAAGTTTCAATAATGTTTACTGATTTTGTTGGATTTACAAAATCAGTTGAATCAATGGAACCCGCAGAATTAATTCGGAATTTAAATTTTTATTTTTCTCGATTTGATGAAATTATAAATCGTTATAAACTCGAAAAAATTAAAACAATTGGAGATAGTTACTTAATTGCCTCCGGAATTCCTGATGCAAATAAATTTCATGCTTTAACATGCCTCATTGCTGCTTTTGAAATTTTATACTTTATTAAATCATTAAAATATAATACTTTAGGAATCTATTACTGGCCCATTAGAATTGGTTTAAACTCAGGTTCTATTGTTGCTGGAATTATTGGAACCAAACGATTTGCTTATGACATTTGGGGGTCAAATGTTAATATTGCTAGCAGAGTTGAAACCAGTGCAACTGAAAATTCAGTCTGTGTTTCTGAAAATACATTGAATCGAATTCGTGATTTTATTGATTATGAAGAAATAGAGTCAACAGCTACCGATATTCAAATTCGAGTTTTCAGGATTATTCGATGGAAAAAAGAATATGCATCTGAAAAGTCTGAACTGCTACCTAGTAACTTAATCACTGATCTGCTAACACGTTAATCCCAAAAATCTCATTGGAAGAACCAACTATGATTTTTGGGATTAACAATCATTAAACACTTTGTACCTAAGCGACTTAGCGGCATTGCACAATATCCAAAACCTATTTTACCCATCTAAACATTTCATCCTAATTGATTAAATCGATTCTCCATCTATCCAATAGCTTAAATACTATTTTTATTTTTAAACTAAAAAGAAATAATCTTGAATTTATCAGTAAAATTTTTCAACTAATGAGTTACTTTATACAATATTTTTTTATCAATTTATTCGACGAATTATGGGTGAAAGTATAAAAAACGTATTTAAAGAGTAAACTCAAAAATTAAATGCCTTATTTTTCAATATTCGAACTTGAATTTTATACACGTTTACAAATCATGTATAAAAATCAAATCAAGATCAATTTCGCAACATAACTCGTTTAATTCGCACTATTACTTTAAGCCAAAATAGCACTCCGTTGTACTTCGAATCGTGTATGGGTTCGGGATGACCGTTTCACTTTAGATTGTGTTCCAAAACTAATTTTCACTAAGCCTAGATTTTGTGTTGGTCTATATGAAACTTGTTCAGATTTCGGACTTAGATTTCATTGTATGCAGTTGGGTATCAATAAATTGGTTTCGAAAACAAAGGCATCACAAATTCAATTAATGAAGACCGACGGTTGAGTTAGTAGTAGCGTAGTTATTTTTGACACAAATCTATTTAAACATTATAAAAAAATATTCTCTGTTTTAACATTTTTTGAGTAATCAAAAGTGTCAATAATTTTATTAAAAACAATCAACAGTTAAACTAATTTTTAAAAAAAAATTAGTTTAATGATGCTACGGCAGCTTCAAATTGTTGAGCATGAGCCAATACCGTCTCTTCAACTGTTGGAGCATATCCCCCAGAGAGTAATAAAACCAATGGGCTATGGAGTTCTTTTGCAAATTTTATGACCACTTCATCTCTCCTTCTTAAACCATGCAGACTTAACGCTAGTCGTCCAAATCGATCCCCTTTCAACACATCGATTCCACCTAAATAAAAAATAATGTCAGGTTCAAATTCATGGGAAATTTTTGAAAGAGCAATTTCTAATGTTTTTAGATAATCAGCATCTTCTAAATTATCGGTAAGTCCGATATCAAAAGTACTTGCTTGCTTTCGAAAGGGATAATTTTTTTCTCCATGAATCGAAAAGGTATAAACCGAGTCATCATCTGAAAAAATGGATGCTGTTCCATTTCCTTGATGAACATCACAATCTATGATTAGTGCTTTTTTAATCCACAAACTTGCCTTTAAATACTTAATGGCAATTGCAACATCATTAAAGACACAAAACCCTTCACCATGATCAGGAAAGGAGTGATGTGTACCTCCTGCTAAGTTTCCACTTATTCCATCTTGAAGTGCCATTAAAGCTGCATTTAACGTTCCTTGACACGCTAGAAAGGATCTTTTCATCAATCCAATTGACCAAGGTAATCCCAACCGCCTCGCTCGTAGTTTATCGGTAAATCCAAACATAATTTCATTAGTATAATTTTCGGTATGGACTCCCCTTAATGTCGATAAATCCATCATACCTGGCTCGATTACATTATGAAATGGAATGATATCTTTTTGCGTTAAATAAGCAAATAATCTCTCAAATTTTCGCATTGGAAACGCATGTGTTTCCGGAATTGGTGCATAATAATGCGGCGAATAACTTACCCTAATCGACATTTACACTAACTGAATATATGCCATTAATCTACCACTTTGTTTTCCTTCACGTCGATAGGAATAAAAATTGGATTTCTCTTCAAAAGTACATTGATCATTCACTTCTATTTGCTCTTTCTGAATCCCAAATTCATCTAATTGAAGCACTAACATTTTTCTAATATCAATATGAGGTTTTTCAAAATCTATTCTATTTACGACTATTTCTGGAAATTCATCTGCAACTTCATTACCAACTTCAAATTTAGCCGTTGAAATACAAGGACTTATAAATAAATTTATTTCCTTAAGAGATGAACCTTTATCTTTCAGCATTTCAAGTGCTTTTGGAAGAATTCTTCCTTTTGTTCCTCGCCAACCTGCGTGTAAAGCTCCAATATAACCTGATTCTTTATCATGAAATACTATTGCTGCACAATCTGCAACTAAAATACATAAACCAAGATTTTTTTTATTTGTAATTAAACCATCTGTTGAATCAATAAATTCTGGAGTTGAAACCTCTAAAATAGTTGCACCATGAACTTGATTACAAAAAACCACAGAATTTGATTGTATTCCGAAATTCTTAAACAAAAGCATTCTATTATTTTGAACTGTTTCTTTTGAATCAAGAGTATTAAAACCGAGATTTAATCCAATGATTTTTGACCCATTTTGGGAAAACTGTTCGTTTTTTAGACTAAAAAAAGCTTTTACTCCAGTTTGAATTAATTTTGGTTCAATTACAGAAATCATAAATAGTATAACTTTTACGAGAGAAACTCAGGTCTTATGTGTTTTTGAACTTGTTCTAACACATAGTTATGCATAGATGTATTCCCAGCAGTTATTCTTTTTCCGAACAGATAATCTTCTTCGCCTTTCCAGTCTGAAACGATTCCCCCAGCTTCTTGAATGATCAAAATTCCAGCGGCAACATCCCATGGAGCTAAACCATATTCATAAAAGGCCTCGAATCTTCCTGCAGCAACACAAGCTAAATCGTAAGCCGCACTTCCAGGTCTTCGTACTCCTTGAGTTTCCTTCATAAAGGTTTTAAACAAGTCCAAATAATCATCAATTAGATCTAAATCACGATACGGGAATCCTGTTGCTAAAAGTGAATGTTGAGGTTCAACAATTGTTGAAACTTGAATTGGTCTTCCATTTAAATAAGCACCCATTCCTTTTACTGCTGTAAATAATTCACTTTTTGCCGCTTCCAAAATTAAACCCATTTTAGGCTCTTTATTTTCAAATAGAGCAATAGAAATACAATAAACAGGAAATCCATGAGCAAAATTGGTTGTTCCATCAATTGGATCAATAATCCAAGTTCTTTGATCGGTTAACGCTATACCATCGAAACTTTCTTCTGCTAAAAAAATATCGTCTGGAAATTTATTTCCGATTACTTCTTTTATTAAAGCCTCTGAGGCCAAATCGGCTTTTGTGACTAAATCATTTTTCCCTTTAAATTCAATATTAAGGTCTTTTTTATCTCTATGAAAAGATCGGATTAATTTGGCAGCTTTGTCAGCTGCTATCATAGCAATATCCAGATTTTCTTCGGGATTGCCGTAAATTCTAATGGGCATCATATAGCTAATTGGTTGGTTCAAGATAATTTACAGAAATTTTAACCTTCATTCTTCTTCTTTTAGCTCACTTTCAGACTCTCTTATCCATTTTTTTAACGCATTAGCTGTTTTTAAGCCAATTAATTTATTCAATTCTTCGATTGGTGTTTGTCTTAATTGTTTAACAGAACCAAACGTTTTTATTAATTTTGAAGCAGTAGTTTTACCAATTCCAGGAATTTCCTCTAATTCTGATAAAAAAGTGCGTTTACTACGTTTTTCTCTATGGAAAGTAATTGCAAAACGGTGTGCTTCATCTCGAACGCGTTGTAATAATTTTAAACCTGATGAAGTCTTTGGCAACATAATTGAATCGGATTTATAGGGAAAAAATACTTCTTCAAGCCGTTTTGCCAATCCAATAATGGGCACTTGTCCAAAAAAACCTATTGCTTTTAAAGCTTCAACAGCAGCCGAAAGTTGCCCTTTACCACCATCAACAATAATTAGATCTGGTATTTGAAGTCCATCTGCTAGAACACGAGAATAACGTCGAGTTACAATTTCTGCCATTGAAGCAAAATCATTCGGACCTTCAACCGTTTTTATGCTAAAGCGTTTGTACTCTGCCTTTCTTGGTTCGCCATCTAAAAAACAAACCATTGAAGCCACCGGATCTGAACCTTGGAAATTTGAATTATCAAAACATTCAATTCTTCTTGGTAATCGATTCAAATATAAATCTCGTTCTAATGCTTTAATGGAATGTGGAATACGATCATGCTTTTCTTTCATTTGTTCTAATTGATATTCGCCAATAACATGTTTGGCATTAGCCAATGTTAAACGAATCATTTGCGCTTTTTCACCGATTTTTGGAACTGTTATGGAAACATTTCTACCTTTTTCCCCATGCAGATAGTCAAATAAAACAGATTCATCTTCTAAGTCTGTACTAATTAAAACTTCATCAGGAATTATAGTTGCTGTTCCACCTGTGTAATAATCTTCCATAAAGATTTGAAGAAGCTGTGCTTCCGAATAATCTTCAATTTGTTTGATTAGTTTTTGCGTTTTACCAAGAAGTTTCCCTTGTCTGATTTTAAATAGTACACCACAAGCAATATTTTCTTCTCTATCACTGTAAACACCAAATACATCTCTATCAATTAAATCTGGTAAAACCATTTTCATCTTTTCGGAATATTTTTGTAGTGCTACTATTCCATCTCTAATTTTTGCAGCGTCTTCAAAAGCTAAAGCATCAGATGCAATGAGCATTTCTTCTTTTAGCTCTCTAATAAGCTCTTCGGATCTTCCATTTAATAATCTAGTTGCTCTTTGAATAGCTGTTTGATATTCTTTTAAATCCCAATCACCCGAGCATTTCTCAAAATATTCATTAAAACAATTATGCCATTTGGGTAAACTTCTACTTTGATCAAGTGTTTTTTGAGAACAAGCACAGGTACATAATCCAAATGAAATTCTAATAATTTCTAACATTGATTTCATAAGCCCGACATTGTCATACGGGCCGTAATACTTACTGCCGTTTTTTATAATATGTCTAGTTGGGAAGATCCTAGGTTTTTCACCAGGAGTAACACAGATATATGGATAGGACTTATCATCTCTATACATCACATTGTATTTGGGCCTGTATTTTTTAATTAAATTATTTTCAAGAATTAAAGCCTCTGCTTCAGAATCGGTAACGATGACTTCCAAATCTGCAATTTTTGATACCATAATTCTAATCCTGCCATCGTGAGGTCTTGATTCCTGAAAATAACTTTTAACTCTATTTTTAAGTTTTTTTGCCTTTCCCACATAAAGCACGACGCCATTACTATCTTTGTGCATATAAACGCCAGGTTTTTGTGGCAAATTGGCTACTTTTTCCTGTACACTTATTGCAAGTGGTTTATTTTCTGAAAATTCATAATCAATTGTTGAGTCCATGCTAAAAAATACAACACTCTTTCAGATTTGCACAAAATTCACTGTTTATTTTACTTAATTTTGACAAATGAATTACTTTAAACCACTTCAATTTATTGATCAATACAAAAATATTGGGATTATTTATGAAGACAATCATGTTTTAGTTATTCATAAACCCAGAAATATTCCTGTTCAAGCTGATTCTTCGAATGATGAAAGTATTCAACAACGCTTGCAGACTTATCTAAAAGAGAAATATCAAAAACCAGGAAATGTATTTCTAGGAATTGTTCATCGTTTAGACAGACCCGTAAGTGGTTTAATGATTTTCGCTAAAACTTCTAAATCTGCTTCTAGATTAAGTGAACAAATAAGAAACCACACCTTTATTAAAAAATATGTCGCCTGTGTTTCAGGAATTCCTGAAAAAAAAGAAGTTTTGATTAATTTCTTAAAAAAGAATTCAGAGACTAATATTGTCTCCGTTGTAAACAGACTTGATAAAATGGTACAAGTTGCAGAACTTAGCTATACATTAATTCATACAAACGGTAAAATAAGTGTTGTTTTAATTGATTTAAAAACGGGTCGCCCACACCAAATTAGAGTTCAATTTAGTCATAGAAATAATCCAATTTGGGGGGATGGCAAATATGGTAAATACATTGGAAAAACTTCAAAACTTGAATTAAAATCTTGTTTTATTCAGTTTGAACACCCTACTTCTAAAGAAATTTTATCCTTTAGTGGAATTCTTGCAGACTCAACAATTTGGAAAGATTTTCATTTCTAGGAAATTAAATCAATTTCCTGATCTAATTTAGTAAGTCTAAAAAATAAAAAATTATAAATCTCTGAGTATATCAGAATCATCAACTTGTTGAATCTCTGCATCAAATTTGTCAATGAAATACTCAATCTTAATAGTTGGTCTATTATTTATTGAGACCATTTTTGCAGAAATAATAATTTTATCTTTCTGCCAATAAGAAACATACTCAAGATGTGACATGGATAAAGCTTCTAACCAACGCTCAGGCTTTGATTTAAATTTAAAATCATTCCAGATTATCATATCTAACATGGGAGAACCATATTTTTTTGTTAAACCATCTTTAAGCGTTTCATATTTCTCTAAATAACCTGAAAAATCACTAAATGCCTCTACAGTGAGATATGAACCTTTAATGAAATATCCTTTCCAAAAGAAATAAGATATATGGACATTTGTATTAGCTAATTTGCCTTCTAGAATTAAATAATCTTCCCCTGTTTCTTTTCTAGGACTTGAGTCACTACTTAAAACTTGTTCTTTAGAAGCGCCCCATGGAATATTTCTAAAGTTATCGCTTGAGCTTAATTGTGAAAAATCATAAAAAACATCACCACCGACGCCATTTGGTTGAATTTGAATAGAAACAGGTGTTTGTTGAGGAGTAGGTGTTGGGGTTTGAGCAGCAGGTTGTTGGCGTGATCTACGTGAAGTAGCCGTATTAGAAGAAGAACGTTGTGAAAACGCTTCATCTGTTACTGTTAAGCCAATAACAATAGTAAGTACAATCTTAAATACTTTTACTGCTGATTGTTTCATTGTTTGGATAAAGTTCACAAGTAACGCAAAATATATTCATATCTGCTTAATCGCATCAATATTAAAGGATATGCTACATTTTTCATAACATGAAAAGAACAAAACTCCTTTAAATCGTCAAAATTAGGTGAATATAATGATATATCTTGCGTTATTGTGTTTTGATATAGTGGTTAACAACTAGTTAACGGGTTAGATTACCGTTCCGTCTCTTAGTACACCACCTTTTGTTACAACAACTATGCCATCAACAACAACATAATCTCCGAAATCCCCATTTTTAAGATGGTCGCCACCATTAATGCGAACATCATTTCCAATTCTGCAGTTTTTATCAAGAATTGCATTACGAATATAACAGCGATTACCAATACCAACAGGGGGAATTCCGTCTTTTAATATTAAATCTTCTAGAGAAGTAAAATAATCATTACCCATAATGATGGAATCAGCTACCGTTGTACCATTTCCAATTCTGGATCGAATACCAATAAGTGTATGTTCTAATCGGCTTGCGTTTATAATACACCCCTCAGCGATAACGGTTTTTTCTAAAGTTGTACCAGAAATTTTTGAAGCTGGTAGTAATCGAGCTCTTGTGTAAATTTGACGATTATTATCATACACATTAAACTGTGGCAAAGTATCAGTTAGTTCGAGATTAGCATCATAAAATGATTTAATGGTTCCAATATCTGTCCAATAACCAGAATATTCATAACTAATAACTGATAAATTATCAGAAATAAATTTGGGGATAATCTCTTTTCCAAAATCTGTTGCATCAGGGTTTGAAGTAAACATATTAATAAGAGCTTCTCTTTTAAAGATGTAAATACCCATTGATGCTAAGTAATCTTTACCAGTATCTTTCATTTCTTGAGAAACTTCGGATTTCCATTTTTCAACCTCATCCAATTTTGGTTTTTCAATAAAACTAATAATTTGTTTTTTCTCGTCCGTTTTCATGATACCAAACCCAGTTGCATCGTGTTTATTAACTGGAATTGTTGCAATACTTAAATCTGCATTAGATTCAACATGAGCATCAATCATATCTTTGAAATCCATTTGGTACAATTGATCGCCAGAAAGGATAAGAACATATTCATAATCAAAATTTTCTAAATGATGTAAGCTCTGTCTTACTGCATCAGCTGTACCTTGAAACCAATTAGCATTACGAAGAGTTTGCTCAGCTGCTAAAATGTCAACAAAGGCATCGCTAAAAGCATCAAAGTGATACGTGTTTTTTATATGTCTATTTAAAGACGCTGAATTAAACTGCGTAAGTACAAAAATTCGTCGAATATTTGAATTCAAGCAATTTGAAATGGGAATATCCACTAAGCGATATTTACCAGCAATTGGTACGGCTGGTTTTGATCTACTTTTTGTTAATGGATAGAGACGGCTTCCCTGTCCCCCGCCTAAAATAACTGCAATTGTTTTCGTTTCCATATATGTATCCTATTAGTGTTGGTCTAGTGAAGTATAAATTTGTTTATAATTTTTTGCGGCTTTATTCCAAGAATGGTCAATATTCATGACCCTTTTTTGAACTTCAAATAATTTGTCATTAGCATAAAACAGCTCAATTGCTCGTTCTATCGCTTTTATAGATTCTTCAAGATTAAAATTGTAAAATCTAAAACCTAAGCCATTTGGTTCGCTCATATCAGATACAGTGTCTCTTAAGCCACCAACAGCCCTTACAATAGGTATTGTGCCATATCTCATTGCATACATTTGGTTTAAGCCACAAGGCTCAACTCTAGAAGGCATTACAATAAATTCTGAACCTGCATAAATTAAATGTGCCACATTTTCATTATACTCTAACTTAACGCCACATTTATTAGGGAATCGTTGCCCTAATGCTGCAAATCGTTGGTGCATCCATCTTTCACCTGTACCAAGAATTACAAATTGCACATCATAACGTGATTCTAAGAAATGTGCAAATAAATCAGGTAACAAATCTGCCCCTTTTTCAGTAACCATTCTTCCAATAAATGAAATAATTGGCTTTTGAGGGTCCAAATTAAATAATTCACATAATTTTTTTTTATTTAATTGTTTACCAGGTTGCATCGAATCTGCTGAATAATGAAAAGGAATTCTGAAATCTGTTGCAGGGTTCCAAACTTCGGCATCAATTCCGTTCAAGATTCCAATACATTTCTGTTCTTCTCTTACAATCAGTGGTTCTAATCCACCACTATGATACATCAATTCTTGCATGTATGTTTGTGATACCGTTGTCACTTTCCAAGCAGATTTTATTCCACAAGCTAGAGAGTTAAACACACCATTCCACTCTAATAAACCAACTTTATTCCAATAAAATGGTGGCAATAGGCGTGTATTTGCGAAATGATTTTGGCCATGATATTCACCATTATGAATAGTTAATATGGTAGGCACCCTTTCAAGTCGCTCATAAAAAGGACAAGAAGTCATCATAAATGGAATTAAAGCGGTGTGATGATCATGACAATGAACAACATTAGGCAGGGTATCAAATGAATTTATCCAATCTAATAGTGCTTTTTGAAAAGCTATATATCTCTGTATTTCATCAGTGTAACTAAATCCAGATTCATTGTCAAAATAAATACCATTTCTATCAAGTTTGCCAGGTACATCAACTACAAAAAGAGGAAAACCTTCTGTAAAAGACGTTACTTGTTGAATCCTAAAATTTAAAATTTTACCCACTTGTTTCATTTGCCCCTCAAATACCGTGTGAAAATCTTGACCTTCAAACCATTTTGTACGATATTTGGGAATGATTACAAAACAGGTATCTCCATTACCATGAAGATATTTTGGTAGAGCCCCAACTACATCACCTAAACCACCTGTTTTTGCAGCTGGATAGCACTCCATTGACGCATGAATTATAAACATAGTCTCCTAAAATATTTAATTTTACGTTACGTTTCAAGCTAGCCTGAACTTAGTCATAAAGTAACAAGCCTGAATGAATTTCGCTAAATTGTACGTAAAATAATCCAATAATTAATAAAAGAAAAATATGCCTGTCCTATCAATTCAATCTGTGTTAAAGCGCTTTGGTGATTTTGTTGCCGTAAACGCCGTCAGTTTTGATGTAGAACCCTGTCGCATATTCGGAATTTTAGGTCCGAATGGCGCTGGGAAAACTTCAACATTGCGGATGATTAATAATATCACAGCTCCTGATGAAGGAATAATTACCATAAAAGGAGAACCTGTTTCAGAGAATTCGCAAAAGTGGATTGGGTACTTACCTGAAGAAAGAGGTTTATATAAAAAGATGAAAGTTGGCGAACAACTCCTTTATTTGTCACGACTTAAAGGACTTTCAAGAAAAGAAGCTAAGACGAGTATAGATTATTGGTTAGATCGGTTTGAAGCATCAACTTGGGCGAATAAAGAAATAACAGATTTATCAAAAGGGATGCAACAAAAAATTCAGTTCATTGCAACTATTGCCCATGATCCAGAAATTTGCATTTTTGATGAACCATTCTCAGGTTTAGATCCAATTAATTCAGAATTACTTAAAGATGTTATCATTGAATTAAAATCTAATGGGAAAACCATTATTTTCGCTACCCACCGAATGGAACAAGTTGAACAAATGTGTGATGATATCTGTTTATTTAATAATGGGAAAGTTATTCTCAAAGGTGAATTAAACACAGTAAAACAATCGTTTGGAAAGAATACTGTCAATATTTCATTCTCAGGTGAAGCGAGCTTTCTCAATGAACTTGAAAACGTTCGTATTAATAATAAATCAACCAATTTTGCTGAAATCAGACTGTTAGATGGAGCAAATTCTCAACTAATTTTAAGAAAAGCGCTCGATGCTGTTGAGGTATATTCTTATGAATTAGTTCAACCAACTTTAAATGAAATTTTCATCTCAACCGTTCAAGCTGATAATAAATTGGAGTCTTAATATGAATTTAACCAAGCTTAAAATTATAATTGCTCGTGAATTTATGAGCAGAGCAAAAACGAAAACATTTCTACTCTCAACCTTATTAACACCATTATTTATTATAGGGATTACAATAATCCCCATTTTAATAACCACTTGGGATAGTGAAGAAGAAGTAAAAAGTTATGCCGTAATTGACTCAACAGGAAGATTAATCCATTCATTAACACAAAGTTCTCCTAAAAAATATTTTGATGCAACTCTTCAAAGTCTAGATGAACTTAAAGAGTTAGTAAAAAGTGAAGCAATTGCTGGAATTATTATTCTCGATAATGACGTCTATAACGGAAATACTGACCCTGAATTAATTTATCAGACAGGTGGTATTTCTGTTTTTGGAGACATTAGAAAGGAGTTAAATAAAGTTTGGATTGAGTCTCACCTAAGAGCAGAAAATTTATCCCCTGAAATTCAAGAATTACTAAATAAAAGACTCAATATTAAAACAAGTAAACTAACAGAATCAGGTTCTACAAAAGAGGAAAATCAATTTGCTTCATTTGGTCTTGCTTATGTAATGGCTTTTACTATTTATATGGCTCTTTTTGGTTATGGCGCAATAATAATGAGAAGTGTTCTAGAAGAAAAAACGTCACGTATTGTAGAAATTATTATTTCTTCAGTTAAACCAATCGAATTAATGATTGGAAAAGTTCTGGGTGTTGGAATGTTAGGTTTGGTTCAACTTATCACTTGGGTTGTAATGTACACTGGAATTTCAGCAATAGCCGCTCCATTATATTTATTGTTTGCTGGTAAACAAATGGCTGAAACTGTTGCAAGTATACCTGCTGAAGCAGCTGTACCTTTTACTTTACCAGAGTTAGGATTTGGATATATATTGCTTTTCCTAATTTATTATTTGTTGGGATACATTATGTATTCATCACTTTTTGCAGCAGTTGGAAGTGCAGCCGATGCCGAATCTGATGTTCAGCATTTCATGTTTCCAATTATGATTTTTATCATTATCCCGATGATATTACTAAGTAAAGTGGCGACCGAACCAAATTCAGTTTTTGCTATAGCATCTTCCATTTTCCCATTATTTAGCCCAATCTTAATGGTTACAAGACTAGGGGTAACAAATGTACCTTGGTGGGAAGTAACCCTTTCCATTGTGTTAATGTTGGCAATGACTTTTTTCTTAATCTGGATTGCGGCAAGAATTTATCGTGTTGGAATTCTTATGTATGGGAAAAAGCCTACCTATAAAGAGCTAGCGAAATGGATTATGTATAAATAACCTAACACTAAGATTCATTTTAATTTGAACTTTTAAAAAGCTGGTAAATCCAGCTTTTTAATATAAAACTAATTCTAAGGCCTCAGAAACTGTTTCCACTTCTTTAACTACTAAGCCTGAAATATTCATTTTAAACACGTTTGATTTTGGAACAATTGCCATTGTAAATCCCATTTTTTTTGCTTCTTGTAAACGCTGCTCTAATCCTCGAATCGCTCTAACCTCTGCGCCAAGTCCAACCTCCCCTAAAATAATCGTTTTCTCTGTTATTACACGGTCGGTTAATCCACTTGCTAAAGCGCATAAAATTCCTAAATCGCTACTAGTTTCTTGAATTTTGATGCCACCAGCAATATTTAGAAAAACATCTTTAGTACCAATAAAATAACCTGCTCTTTTTTCTAAAACAGCAATTAACAGCGCTAATCTTTTTTGATCAAATCCTGATGCCATTCGCTGAGGCGTACCAAAACTAGATTCTGTTACTAATGCTTGAACTTCCATTAATAATGGCCTGCTACCTTCCATAGAACAAACAACGGCTGAACCACTAATTTCTCTTTGATATTCGGGTAGAAATAATTGGGATGGATTTAAAACATCAAGCAAACCTGATTCACTCATTTCAAAAACGCCAATTTCATGGGTTGATCCAAAACGATTCTTTTGACTTCTTAATAAGCGAAATGCATGATTCTTCTCCCCTTCAAACATTAAAACACAATCTACCATGTGTTCTAGAACTCTTGGCCCTGCAATTTCTCCATCCTTGTTCATGTGTCCAACTGCTAAAGTTGTGACTTTAAATTGCTTGCTATATCGCATTAATAAAGCGGAACACTCTCTAAGTTGAGCAATACTACCCGGCATTGAACTCAGCTCAGTTCTAAAAACGGTTTGTATAGAATCAATGATTAATAAATCGGGTTTAATTTCTGTAGCTTTATCAAGAATTAAATTTATATCTGTTTCGGTGTAAACTAATAGTTTATCTGAGTTAATTGCTAATCGTTTTGCACGTTGAGCTATTTGAGCGGCAGATTCTTCACCTGAACAATATAAAATGGATAAATTTTTGTTTTTCCCGGCAATCTGCAAGGTTAACGTACTTTTCCCAATTCCAGGATCGCCACCAAGTAACACAAACGAACCTGGCATAAATCCACCACCTAAAACTCGATCTAATTCAGGAATATTGGTATTAAATCGATGAGAATGATCTAATTGTATCTCATTTAACTTTAATGGTTTATCAACGGGTGATAGTGAATTAAGCTTAGCTTTATGGGTTTGTGAACTTTCTTTTTGAATAAGACTTTCTTCAAACGTATTCCAAGATTGACAAGATGGACAACTCCCTAGCCATTTTGGTGTTTCATAACCACAAGAATTACAAGTAAATACCGTTTTTGCACGAGCCATATCTCTTATTTATTAATTTTTTGTTCAACTTTTTTATTGATGTACCACATTGCTCCCCAAGCACCAAGACCTACACTAACATAATAACCTATAAAACGCCACATAAATATTGCAAGTGCAATAAATCCCTTTCTCGGCATTATCGTTCCCATAAATAAAGCAAAAAGACCTTCAAATCCACCTGCACCACCAGGAGTTGGCACAAACAAGCCTGCTAAGTGTAAGGCAAAACTACGAAGAAAACTCAGAATAACATCTGATTGACCAAAACTCAATATAATTGAAACAGGAATTGCAATACGCGACATCCAAGACAATGATGATAAAAAGAAAGCGTACAAGATAAAAGAGAATGGTTTTTTACGAAGTTCATTTGCCGTTTCTTCTAATTCTTCACTTTGACTCTCAACTTTACTTTTATATTTCTTTAAAATTGGGAGTGAAAATATTTTCTTAACAGCTACTCTTAGAATTTTTGGATTAATTAAAACGCTATAGGCTAATAAAGATGAATAAACTAATAATGCGATATAAATTAGAATCATAAGTGATTCACCAACCCAACCAGCATTTCTAGGTACTACATCAAAATAAATTCCACTTATTAATAAAACAGGAATTGCTAAAGCAAACCAAATTTGATCTAAAAGCACTCCATATAAAGTAATTGCCGTTGCTTTTCCTAAACTTACAGACTCCTTTCCCATTGCATATAAAGCCATTGGAGCCCCACCCACAGTTGTTGGCGAAACGGCTGAAGTAAAGTCCCAAACTAAAACAATTCTAAATGATGCAGCCCAACTTAATTGCTTTTCTGATAAATAACGAAACTTTGCCGCCGAAAACCAGACTCGAAGAATTGAAATCACTAGAGCAATAATCAATCCTGGCATTCTTCTTAACTCTAACTGCGCTAATATTCCAGGTGTGTAAGTGTAATAAAAAACTAAAGCTAACCCACCTAAACTTAATACCAAAGACAAAATGATATATCTAACTTGAACAATCTTATCAATTGTTTTTTTTTCTTTTTCAGGAAGTTCATCAAAAGAGTTATTGTAAGTGTTGACAGCTGTCATACTTTTCTAATTGAGTGATAATATATCGATAAAAATGACCCATTTTATAATCTACAAATGTACAGATTCTATTAACAAAAAAGGCTTACCAAAATAGGTAAGCCTCGTAACGCATAATAAGCAAACTAGTTATGCAAAATTCTATTACGGGTTTAAAAAACTTCCTGAATAGGTTGTAATAATTGCTGTATTTACAGCGTATTCACATTGTTTAGGTCTTCAAACGCCTTTTTCAGTCTTGCAACAAATGTTTTTTCACCTTCGCGCAACCAAACTCGTGGATCGTAAGTCTTTTTATTTGGAGCATCATCACCCTCTGGATTGCCAATTTGAGATTTTAAATATTCCGCTTTGGCACCCATATAATCTCTGATACCTGTCATATAGGCGTATTGCAAATCGGTATCGATATTCATTTTTATTACACCATAACCAATTGCTTCACGAATCTCTTCAACACTAGAACCAGAACCACCATGGAAAACAAAATCGATATGATTATGTTCGAGACCATATTTTTTCGAGATATACTCTTGAGAATTTTTTAAGATTTTTGGTGTTAATTTTACGTTTCCTGGTTTATAAACGCCGTGAACATTGCCAAATGCTGCTGCAATGGTAAATCTAGGACTGACTTTACTTAGTTCTTCATAAGCATAAGCTACTTCTTCAGGTTGAGTGTATAGTTTTGAAGAATCTACATCACTATTATCAACACCATCTTCTTCGCCACCAGTGACACCTAGCTCAATCTCTAATGTCATGTTCATTTTAGACATTCTTTCAAGATATCTTTTACAGATTTCCATATTTTCTTTGATGGGTTCTTCTGATAAATCAATCATGTGAGAACTGAATAAGGATTTTCCTGTCTCTGCAAAATGTTTTTCACTCGCATCTAAAAGACCGTCAATCCATGGCAATAATTTTTTTGCACAATGGTCGGTGTGTAAAATTACTGTAGCTCCGTAAGCTTCAGCCAATGTATGAACATGTTTTGCACCTGCAATTGATCCTGCAATAGCAGCTTTCTGATTTGTGTTGCTCAAACCTTTTCCAGCATTAAACTGACCACCACTATTTGAAAATTGAATAATCACGGGAGAATTTAAATCTCTAGCTGTTTCAAGAACGCCGTTAATTGTATTGGAACCAATTACGTTTACTGCTGGAATTGCAAATCCGTTAGCTTTAGCATGTTTAAAAATAGCTTGAACTTCGTCTCCAGTTGCAACACCTGGTTTAATATTATGTGTCATTGTTTTTAGCCTAAATGTTTGGTTTTTGTTTAACCAAAGATAGACAAATCTAGACCGTTATAAAAAATATTCTATAGATTAACGTTCTTTCTCTAAGTGTACCGATGAACAAAATACACTTAAACGAATACCAAGTGAAATAAATTTTGAATGTTACTACTCAAATTTGGACTTAGACCTTTTGTAAAGTTTATTAATTTATAAGAAGGTTCATTTTGCAAAATAAATAAAAACAATATTCTATGCGCAAAATTTAGCTCTTATTTCACATACGTCATTTCGTCGAGCTACGCCCTAGCATCTCAGTTTTAGAACTTAACCTATTCAAAAGTACTAGCTTATAGTCTAAAAAAATTTTGAACAGAGATAGCACTTCGTGGTACTTCGAATCGTGTCGGAGCACGGAATGCCCATTATTTTGCAAAAACCAGTGAAGTTTGCTTAGAAACGAAGTACGAATTTGTGTTACTATTACCATAAAACGCATCTTACAAGTTCCTACATTTAGATATTTAGAATCTCTATTAGATTCATCTATAATAATAATTAGCACTTGTGGTTGGCAATGTAATATTTTATCTAAAGAATTACATTGCATCATTAAAACTATTTAAGTGTCTCAATCATTAATCCTCCACAAAGGACTCTTGCTGGAAGGCTGAGTCCTTTTTTATTGAACAACTATTAATTTTCCCAATCTTCTAAGTTGATTTTGTGCTTTGCCCCCTTACCTAAAACTGAGAATTCGCCGATTATTACTGAATATTACTTCACAATGTAAGTAAAATTATATCAAACACATAGATAACTACCATACAATTAAATTCTAATTTTATTATTTAGGTAAATTCAATTACAAAAAAAGAATTGAAAAATAATCTGTAATTCAGAATAAATTTCAATTCCCCTTAAAATTAAAGGTTCGTGAAACACAAAAATGAGATTTACGAACTCTAATTATTTTGATGGTTTATTTAATATACCTCAACCATTGTTCGGTCACTAGACTTCACATTATTTTTAAAATCATTCCAATCCCATTCTTCAACAGGTTTGTTAGCAATATTTCGTCCAGCTTTCATATAATCGTAATAACCTAGACTAGCTAAGTTTGAATAAATTCCAGCTTCCATGCCTTCAAGACCACAGATATAAATCAAGGTATTATCTTTTGCAAAAATTGGAGATAAGAGTTCTTTGTGATCTAAAATTAAATGTTGAACATACGTTTTAGTCCCGTCGGCTCTTCTACCTTCGCGAGATATAGCAATCTTATAATGAAAGTTTGGATAGTTAGTTGCTAAGTCATTCAACCATTTATAATACAATAAGTCTGTAGTGTATGGCGTACCAAAAAGTAACGCAACTTCGCCTGTGAAACCAGAATCAAGCAAATCAATTAAAAAACCTCTAAAAGGAGCAATTCCAGTCCCAGTTGCAAAGAAAACATAATTACAATCATTTTTGTTTTCAGGCAAAATAAAACGTTTACCACTTGGTCCAGAAACCAAAATAGTATCACCAGGTTTTCTACTACACAAATAGTTTGAACAAACGCCCGTGTATAATTCTTGCGTTTCCCAATTTTCATCAACAACACGTTTTACCGTTGTTGAAACTAAATTTGGGTTTCCTTTTTCACCAATTGATGGTGATGAAACTGAGTACAACCGCACTTTATGAGGTTTCCCGTTAGTATCCGTTCCAGGAGCAATTACTCCAATACTTTGACCTGTTTTAAATTGACCTACAAGTGATGTTCCAGAAACATCAATAGTAATATGTCTTATAAAATTAGGACTTGACTCTAATGTGCAAATTTTACTTTCAACAATTTTTGCTTCAACTGGTTCTTTTGGCTTTACAACATTAATCGGTAAGTCTGGAAATGTAAACATGGTAATTTTTAAAATTCGTTATTTGGATTCCGAAAAATAACTGTTGAACATCAAGAATAAAAGTGAGAACTATCTTTTTTTTGATAAAAAAAGTACGATTACTTCATTTTGATTTCTAGAGTTGATATAATCTTATTTAAATTTTATTTCAATTTAAATAATAAGTCCAATCCCAAAAGTCGATTCTTTCGGTTTTCACCCTTCCAAATCTTACGAATTCGACGAATAGTTTGCTAAAACCTGCTTTTCGGAGTACACTCAATAATCGATATTTACATTCCAATTGCCATCTAAAATAATCTAATCCCTATTTAGTACATTTCAAAATCATTAGCTTATAATGCTTTAGCTTATTATTATATAATCTGTAAAAAAATGTGATTAATATTAACCTGAGTTCTTTTAAGAATTAATACATTAATTTTAGTTATAACCCAGCCTAAATAAGTATGAATGGTATTTGGCTCAGAAGTGCAATCTCAAATGTAAGCTCAAATTAGGTCAGATTTGGATCAAAACCAAGAATGATTTCTTGATGGTTTTGAGATTTTGAACTAGAATTTCGTGTGAGTTTGGTTGACAGCGGACGCTGTCTTTGTTTTTTAGCACCAACGGACGTTGGCGCTAGAAGTGGTTAGCACCAATGGACGTTGGCGCTAGGAGTGGTTAGCACCAACGGACGTTGGCGCTAGAAGTGGGAGCACCAACGGACGTTGGCGCTAGAAGTGGGACGTTGGCGCTAGGATAGTTTTTTTGCAGTGTTAATGGGTTTCACCCTAGTTTTTTTATTTATGCCATATAGAACGTTTAATTTAAAGCTTTTGCTTTTTAATAAACGCTGCATACCATTTTGCAGAGTTTTTTGGAACCCTTTCCAACGTGTTAAAATCAACATAATAAAGACCAAAACGCTTTGAAAACCCATGCGCCCATTCAAAATTGTCCATAAAAGACCAAGCAAAATACCCTCTTAAATTCACCCCATCCGCTATAGAGGCTCTACAAGCTTCGATATACTCAGAATGATATTCTAATCGATCCTGATCGTCAATTTCACCATTTATTATACAATCTTTATCTGCATAACCATTTTCTGTTATGTAAACATCTGGGTTTGCATACCTTTCTTTTATCCAATTCAAAAGCTTCCTTAAGCCCCAAGGCACAACTGCCCATTTCATATCAGAAAATTTCCAATCAGGACTCACCGATAATGCCACATCTTGATCTTCAGATATCCCTCCATTACCATATACATTTTGTCCATCAACCGAAACATCATGTGAAGCATACATTGTTGTGTAATGATTTAAACCAAAGAAATCTGAACTCCCTTTAATAAGTTTTTTTTCTTCTAAAGTAAACTTTGGTAACCTTTCACCAAGTCTTTCTTTCATCACTTTAGGATAGTCGCCTAAATAAATAGGATCTGCAAACCAACCAAGAAAAAATTCAAGTGATCGTTGAGCTGCTTCAACATCTTCAACTTTATTAGTTAATGGTTCTCTCCAGTCACAATTATTTGAAATTCCAATAACTGAGCCATCTCTCTGATAGTTTTCTCGATACAATTTCACCGTTTCAGCATGAGCCAGAATTAAGTGATGTGCAACAAGATAAGGTTCAGATTTTGAAACTCTGCCGGGTGCAAATACACCTACTCCATGCCCCAAAATAGCAACAACCCAAGGCTCATTAAACGTTATCCAATTATCAACACGATCACCAAAATGCTTGAAACAAGTTTCCGCATAATGAACAAAGTGTTTAATCGTATCTCTACTTAACCAACCACTATGTTCTAGTTGAAGTGCTAATGGAAGATCCCAGTGATAAAGTGTTACCCAAGGTTTTATTCCATTCTTTAGCAGTTCATCAATCAAATTATTATAAAACTCAATGCCTTTTTTATTGACTTCACCTTTGCCATCAGGTAAAATTCTTGCCCATGAAATCGAAAATCGGTACGCATCAACACCCATATCTTTCAGAATTTTGACATCGTCTTTAAATCTATGGTAATGATCGTTGGCAACATTTCCATTGTCATTATCATTAATTTTTCCTGGAATACTGCAAAATGCATCCCAAATTGATGGACCTTTTCCATCAATGTTGTGGGCACCTTCAATTTGGTAGGATGATGTCGCACATCCCCAAACAAAATTTTTATCAAAAGTCATTAAATACTGCTTTCTAATTCATTTCTTCTTTTGTCCAGATCAATCTGAATAGTTTCCATTAATTGTGTACCAAGTGGATAAAAAATCATTACTAAGGCACCTAAAAAAGCAATTATTGCTGGAATCCAACTCATTAACCAAATCATACCTGTCCGAGCCCCCTCAATAGAAGCGGGATCAGATCCTATGTAATTAAAACCTGCCAAAACAAATCCGATTACAGCACCTGCAACACCACCACCAAATTTTGTAGAAAGAGAACCTGCAGAATAGATGAGACCGGTTGCTCTCCTACTATTTTTCCATTCAGAATAATCTGCTACATCACCAAGCATAACAAATAACAAAGTTGGGAACATGGCTGAAAAGAATTCGGAAATACAACCAAATATAAAAATGGCTTCAATATCCCCTGATTTCAAGAAAAGAATAGGAATTGAAAACAGACCAGATAAAATAAGAGCTGAAATAAATAGATTTTTTTTACCAAATCTTCGACCTAATGGAGTTGCAATTGCCACACCAGCAATTGATGCCATCATCAGAGATACCATATAAGTAGAAGCCGCTATCTCCTGATTCAAGAAATGTGTAAAAT
>Ga0100393_10000303_pt1 | contig 55265 bp, 45 predicted proteins | sample CryGeymeta201517_FD_81546 | JGI IMG/M metagenome (GOLD analysis project Ga0100393, IMG submission 81546) | Groundwater microbial communities from Crystal Geyser aquifers in Utah, USA - Crystal Geyser metaG 2015-17 | ecosystem: Environmental > Aquatic > Deep subsurface > Groundwater | place... | reverse complement strand
GCCGGCCGCATTTCTGCAATAAATCCCCCATCATGAAGCTCAATGAGCTCTCGGCCATATCACCAGGCGATGGGGTGAGGGCGAGCATCGTGAGGCGTGGTTCGGGCTGGCAGAAGGTTCGGACCGGGCCTTCGATGGCCGCGCGATACACGTCCAACGATTTGAAGAAGTGTTTGCCGCGTTTGCCCTGAGTGGTTCCACTGGTTTGAAACACAGCCTCGTACTTGTCGGCCGTGGTCAGGTTCACAAATTTGAACGCGTCGGTCGGGACGGCGGGAATTTCACGCCACGACTTCACGTCTGCCGGCAGCACCCCACGTCCTTCGCAAAACTTACGGTACGCTTGGTTATGGGCGAATTGATGGGCAAAAACCTCGGTCGCAAAAGCGTCGAAATCGTTTTCCCATGAGGTGCTTGGGTCACGAATGGCCGCAGCCAACCGCGCAGTTAAATCAGTCATCCGAAGTACTGCATGGCAATGAGGACAAACCGATGACCTTTTCGCCTGGCTCCAGATCGAGCAAGCGGTCGCCTTTTGCCGGGCGACCCAAAAGGGCGAAATGGGTGGCGGGAACACGCCAGTAACGGCCATGGCTGGTGCTGACCATGAGGTCGCCCGAGGGATCACAGGGCACAACCGCTGCGACTTTGTCGGTGTCATCCAATTTGCAGGTCTGCATGCCCGACCCGCCGCGACCTTGTGCGCGATATTCCTCGAGCCAAACCCGTTTGCAGTAGCCAGAATCAGTGATCAGCGCGAATTGTTCGACATCGTCGGTGATAAATGCCCCCACGATTTCGTCGTCACTGCCGTCGAGCTTCATAACATTGACGCCGACAGCCTTGCGGCCCATCGATCGCATGTCTTCGGCGGCGTCAAAATGAATGCCTTGCCCTTTGGCCGACGCGCAAAATAGGTGGGATTCATCCCGAGCAGAAAGAACCGCAATCGGGACGTCGCCGTCGTTGAGCAAGAAGCCTTCTTTGCCGGAGCGGTCGAGCGTTCGGCCGTACTCACTGACATCTGACGCCTTGCCTTTGCCCTGTCGTGTCACATGAATAATGCGGCCCTCGAGCATGGCGCGACGAGGCAGCACAAATGCCGGGCTTTCATCCGAGTTGAACGGCAGCAGGTGATTCATGGACCGCACTGCCGACTCACCCATCCATTGGGGAACCATTCTAGGGTCGAGCCCAAAGAACCGCCCCTGATTCGAGAACAAGTAAACAGCATCCGGGGTTCCGACATGCGAAAAGCGGAACATCGGCCCGGCGCCTTCTGGCGAATCGAGTTTTTCGGGGGCGTCGGTGATGTCGAGTTCTTCGCCAGAAATCCAACAGAACGTGCCATCCGTGGTGACCGTGTAAACAGGCTCACGCGCTTCAGGTGAGGCCTGGCGTTCAACTTCGCCTTCCTCACGCTGTTTGAAGACGGGCACCACGACCCGTTTTTCGACCATGTCGCACAGGGCCGCAATGATTGCAGATTCCCATGTTCCGTAGGTGTCGAGTACTTCAGCGTAGAGGTTCGCGTGCGTGACTGACGCCGCGGCTTCAAGCAGTTCGTCATCGCCGCCACTTTGGGCTGCGATGTCTTGAATTCTTTCGATAATACTTGGCATGAGATGACCTCGTTTGAACCCGTTGTGGATATCACGAGGCACAGACTCCGTCTATATTCTGAGTCCCACGTCCTTCGTGTTCTGATACGCCAGCGGAGGCGCTGCTGGAGGACTGTACTTTCTTGCATTTCGGCAGCAAAGCGGGCAGGCTCAAAAAACAATACCCAAGTGAGGAGGGGCCCGTGAACCTGAATAGAATTTTGGCTATCGTGTGTTTTACTGCGGCATGCAGCGCTGCTGACGACAGTCCGGTCGTGAAGACAAACACCGGTACCAATAACACGACGAATAGCGCGACGAACAACGAGACGAATAGCGCGACGAATAACGCGACGAATAGCGCGACGAACAACGAGACGAATAGCGCGACGAATAACGCGACGAATAACGCGACGAACAACGCGACGAATAACACGACGAATAACGCGACGAATAACGCGACGAATAACGCGACGAATAGCGGGACGAATAACGGGACGAATAGCGGGACGAATAACGGGACGACTAATGCCTGCGATACCTGCACAGCCACCGAAGTTTGTTTTGAAGACGCGTGCTGTACGCCTGAAACAGCATGTGGTGCCGACCAATGTGGCATGGTCAGTGATGGGTGTGGCTCAACGATCGATTGCGGCGTTTGCGGCTGCTTTAACAACAATTTCGCGGCGTTCTGTCCTACGCGGCCCTGCGAAGTGGCCACTGCCTGTGACGCCAACCGGGATTGTGTTTACGAGCCTGTGACCTGTGGTGGCGGCGCCTGCCTTTGTGCGGGAGCAACCTGCACCGACACCGAGATCCGCGACTGCCGTGATCCAAACGCGTTAGTGTGTCCCGCGGACTTCTGCGACCCATCACCGTCGATGGTCAACGGCGCGGTCGTCTACGCAAACACCTGTATCGAACCCGATGGTGCGAATTGTGACTTCTCTAACCTGTGTGCAGAAGGTGTCTGTGCCGGCGCGGCCTGTGCCGAAGCGCAGTGCGGCTTGTGCAATTTGGGAACGTGGGACTGCGCACCAAATACCGTCAAGGCGACGTGCTACGATATCCCGCTGAGCGCAGCCAGCCTTGCCTCGACGAATTGCAACGATAACTCAGCCAGCTCGACCTTCATCTTTTTGGATCACGTTCTTGGCGTCGATGCAGCAGGATCAGGCACACGCCTGCAGCCTTATAAAACGATTGTCGCGGCGCTTGCCGCGGCTAAATCACGCGGCGCAAAAGGTGTGATCGTTCGAAGTGGCCTCACGGTAACCTCAACTCTCGTGCTCGAAAACGGCATCTCGATCTATGGCGGTTTTTCGGGCAAGCCCACCTGGAAATCCGATGGCGGATTCTTGAACGTGAACCCCACTAATGTTTCACCCGGTGGCAACATGGTTGCGGTGAGGGCGAATGATATCACTGCGCGCACCGTGCTCTACCGAGTCCATATCCAGGCTGGAAATGCGACCGCAAGCCGAGCCTCATCTTACGGTATTCACGCGACGAATTCAGGGGGCCTTGTGCTTCAGGAAGTCGCAATACAAGCCGGTAACGGTGCACCTGGAACCAACGGCAGCGCCGGAGCTAAGGGGGGGAATGGCGGTAATGGCGGAAACGGAAGCTCGAACAGAACCCCTGGTATTGCCGGCGTAAACAGCGCTTGTCCAACCGCCAACGGTGCCGCTGGTGGAATGGGAGGTGGCTTCGGAAATGCTGGTGCCGATGGAGGCGATACACCCAGAGGTCTTTTGGGAGGCTTCGGCGGACAGCCCGGTCAGTCTGGTCAGTCGGGTCAATACTCAAGCAGTTTCGCCGGAGGTGGAAGTGGCGGTGCGGGTGGGACTTGGAAGCTCACACCGTTGTACGTCCCGTTTGGTGATGGTGTACGAGGAAGCGACGGTGCTGATGGATTTGGTGGCGCTGGTGGGGGCGGCTCCGGCGGCGTAGGAAGTCCAGTCTCTTTGCCTGGTGCAGGGGGCGGTGGTGGTGCGGCCGGCGGCTGTGGTGGCAAAGGCGGCATGCCAGGAATTACAGGTGGTGGATCGTTTGGGATCTTTGCCCTGTCTTCTACGGGGCTTCAAATCATTGATTCGACCGTAAGCTCAAACGACGGTGGTCATGGCGGCGCGGGTGGCGCTGGCGGAGCGTTTGGCACTCCAGGTACAGCAGGGAACCGCGCGGCTGGCATTGGAAGCACTGTAAGCGGCGCCGGTGGTATCGGAACACGTGGCGGAGCTGGCGGCCCTGGTGGCGGTGGAGCTGGCGGAGCGTCCTATGGGATCTTTTGTGACGGCACCATCGTGGCCCCTTCAGGCTCAACATTTTCGCACGGCAGTGGCGGGGCTGGCGGCGCATCGACTGGAGCAGTCGGGACTGGCGGTCCGGCCGGCGATTCTTTTAACTGTCAGTGATTTAGAGCCGTTCAACACGTTGCGAATTTCACCGTCAATGCCTTTTTGGATAACGACGGTGATATGCTCAATATCCCAATAATATAGAACAAATCATTGATGAAGTGATGAGAGCTCGCCGAAACCATTCGGCGGGCTTTTTTTGATTCAAGCGATGCTTTGTAGCTGCCGACCTCTCCAATAATGGCTCGCCGTTGGCAAGTGTTTTGGCTCGCCCAATGACGCTGAGGTCCATCAGAGCGTTCCTGGTCGCGCCCTTGAGGCAGCGCCTCGTCTTGCAATTCGGCCGAAGAATTGGCAGTCTTGCTGGGTCTCAACGAAGGGAAAGGAACGTGATGAAATTAAATAGATTTTTGGCGGTGGTTTGCCTCACCGCGGCATGCAACGTTTCAGACGACGCTGCTGTGTTCGTGAATTCGAACAACACGACGAATAATACGACCAATAACGCGACAAATAATACGACCAATAACGGAACCAACAACACGCCCAACGCCTGCGATTCCTGCAGCGATGCTGAGGTTTGTTTCGAAGAAGCATGTTGCACGCCCGTGACTCAGTGCGCTCTCGATCAGTGCGGAATGATCACTGACGGTTGTGGCAGCACGATTGATTGCGGCACCTGCGGCTGCATCGACGATAATTTCGCTGAGTTTTGCCCATCTCGTCCGTGCGAAGTCGCCACGTCCTGCAACGCCGACCGTGAATGTGTTTACGAACCTGTGACCTGCGGTGGAAGTGCATGTGTATGTGCCGGTGCGACCTGCACTGATACCGAAATTCGCGATTGTCGCGACCCCAACGCGTTGGTTTGTCCGGCAGATTTCTGTGACCCGTCGCCGTCGATGGTCGACGGTGAGGTCGTGTACGCCAATGCGTGCACTCAACCAGCCGGCGCGAATTGTGATTTCTCGAATCTGTGCGCCGAAGGCTCCTGTTCAGGCGCGACGTGCGAAGAGGCCCAGTGCGGTCTTTGTAACCTTGGTTTCTGGGAATGCGCACCGACGACGACTGATGCAACCTGTTACGACGTTCCATTGAGCGCTGTTGATGCCGCTGCCACAAATTGCAACGACAACTCCGCCAATTCTACATTTATCTATCTGGATCATGTGGCGGGTACCGACGCGGCGGGATCAGGCTCAAAGGCTCAACCCTATAAGACGTTTGAGGTCGCCGTTGCTGCTGCAAAACAACGTGGTGCCAAAGGCGTGATTATCCGCAGTGGACTGACGTTGAACTCAACGCTCACCCTTGAAAATGGAATTTCGCTCTACGGCGGATTTTCGGGTGCGCCCAACTGGAAATACGACGGCGGAACCTTCAACGTGAACGTCTCAACAACAGACGCAAACGGAAACGTTATTGCGGTGATGGCGCACGATATCACGGAGCGCACGGTGCTTTACCGTGTCAATATCGAGTCGGGCAAAGCGGTCGTTCAGAAATCCTCGTCTTACGGTGTGCACGCACTCAATGCCGCGGGCCTTGTGCTTCAGGAGGTCAATATTGTTGCTTCCGAAGGATCAAACGGTCTTAACGGGCGAAAAGGCAGCGACGGGAAAGATGGCGGCAACGGTGGGAGCGGACTCTCCGATCGAGCTCCAGGCGCGCCTGGGATCAACAGCAACTGCGCTCTCGCCAACGGTGGAATCGGCGGAATCGGGGCGTTTGCGGGAAATAATTCAGGGTTAAGTGGGGGCGCCACACCTAGAAATATTCTTGGTGGGGATGGGGGCTCGCCAACCCAAGCCGGTCAGGTCGGTCACTCAACCTCAATCACAGGTGTTGAGGGGAGCGGCGGTGCCGGCGGTCTTCATGCCTACCAGCTTCTCGCGAATTTGTACGTGCCGACCGGCGATGGAAAAGAGGGCACCGATGGCGGCGAAGGCTTTGGTGGCGCCGGGGGCGGCGGTTCCGGTGGAGTCAAATTCTCGACTGGAATTTCAACCACCACCTTGCCTGGAGCCGGTGGTGGCGGCGGGGCCGCAGGTGGATGCGGCGGAAAGGCCGGATCGGAAGGATTGGCGGGTGGAGGTTCTTTTGGGATCTTCGCTCTGACCTCTACCGGACTTCAAATCATCGATTCGTCTGTGAAATCAGGCGACGCTGGTAATGGCGGAAAAGGCGGAGACGGCGGAGCCTTTGGCACCCCAGGAAGTTTTGGGGTCGGTGGTCTTGCTCAGTTCACGAACGTATTTGGTGGACATGGCGGTCCGGGAACACGCGGTGGCGCCGGTGGCGCAGGCGGCGGCGGCGCCGGTGGCGACACGTATGCTATCTTCTGTGAAGGAACGACCGTCATGAGCGCAAACACAACGTTGGCCCATGGTGCCGCGGGTGCTGGCGGCATCTCGGCCGGTGCCGACGGTGAAAACGGCGCGGCGGGAGACACCCTGAATTGTCAGTGATTTCTGGCCGCCGAATCGACGTTTCTGTCGGATTCTGAGCGCCATGAGTTTGGCGTTCGATATCTTGTGAGTTGAAGAAGACGAGGTCCCATGTGGACCTCGTTTTGTGTTTTAGCTCCACTGCTTCGTCATGAACCGATTTTTCGCGATTCTGGGCCCTCGCGGCTAGGGGGCTCGCTCGGGTTTTCGTCCGGCAATTTTGGCGGTCCGGGCGGTCCTGGCGAGACTTACAACTGCCAGTAGACCGCAATCCTCGGCTTTGCAGGCAAACAAATGTCAGCCGGGCGTGAACATCTCGCGAAAATCTGCAAAGCTAGCGCGCGTTACCGGTGACATGATTACAAAGGTTTCTGAAGATGCGCATACCAATGCTATTGGCCCTGGTCGTTATGACGGGTTGTTCTGACGACAACGCGTCGGTGAGTAACAACGCCACAAATAACGTCTCGACCAATAATGCGACGACCAATAATGCTACGGTGGGCTGCATCCCTGACCGTGCCGTTTGGGATTCGGAAGTCTCTCCGCTCGTTCAGACGCATTGTGCCGTTTGTCATGGAGCCGAGCCGACCTATGGGGCTCCGCAGGAGCTTGTGACCTACGAAGCGATGCTGGCGATGCGTGGAACCTCGTCCGAGGCCGACCTTGTGGCTGGACGTGTCGCGTTTGGCACGATGCCGCCTCTTGGGATGCCTGGCTTGCCCGAGGCCGACGCGCAGAAGCTTGTTTCGTGGGCCTCATGCGGCGAACAAGAGGTGATGCCAAATGCCGGTCTGACCTCGACCGCGCCCGTTTTTCTTGCCCCCGAAGTCCCCGCGGGCGGACAGACGATCGACATGCTCGCAGACCAATTTGCGGTCGGCGAAGACGTGTCAGACCTTTATCAATGTTTTACGTTTCAAGCCGGCATCGACGCCGACAAATTTGTGCGTCGAATCGAGGTCGTTCAAGACAATCGTCAGGTCCTGCATCATATTGTGTTTTTGCGTGATCCAGGCAAAAACGCCCCGACCGAGCCCCATAATTGTGTCGGGATGCCGCCGGACAGCGAATACCTGTACGCATGGGCGCCAGGAACCGGACCGATTCAGTTTCCCGACGGTGGATTTCGAATCCAACCCGGTGAACAATTTGTGGTCCAAATTCACTATAATAACGGTGCCCACGTCCCTGATGTGAAGGATTCAAGCGGAATTCGTATGATCGTCGGTGAGCCGACGGGGACCGAGTATGGCATGATTGCACCGGGTCCATTGGCCTTCGTCGTTCCCGGGAAAACGGTCAAAGATGTGACCGGGAGTTGTGTCCTGACCGACGATTGGAAGGTGCTCGCCGGCATGCCGCATATGCACGAAAACGGCAAAGATTTTGAACAAGTTGTGGTTCGCGCGGATGGCACAGAGGTGCCGTTCATTCGTTTGGAAAATTGGTCGTTCGAAACGCAGCTCTTTTACGGTCTGCCGATCGAACTCAAGGCGGGCGACACGTTAAAGACGACCTGCACCTTCGATAATAAAGGCCTTGGGGCCGTGACCTCTGGGCCGCGCACTCAAGACGAGATGTGCTTTAATTTCATGTACGTCACCCCTCCACCGGGAGACCGATACTGCGACGAAAGTGGTTCGCAACCGGTCACGGATATCGACTACGTGCCAGGCGTTTGCACCGAGTCTGGAGCTCTTGAGGCCCCGGACTTGGCAGAAGGTTCATTTGTGGTGGGCCAGCCCGCCGCCTTGTCTGGCGGTGCGGCGGAAGACGGAATTTACGAACTTACGCACGTTGAGATTTGGCGTGCGTCTGCCGAGACTCCCATCGGGTCGATTGACCTTGAGGCATCGAAGATTCTGGCGAAGGGACAGTTTGTCATGCAGAACGGAGAGTTCCTGATCGACATGAAGATCGCGTCGGATATCGTGATGGTGGCAGGTCAGCGATTTGACCAAGAAAATAAAGTCTCGATCCGCGCGGCTCGCGACATGAACATCACGAATGTGCTGGAAGGCGAGTCTGTATGTGGTGGAAGCGACCGCGTGAGTGTTCCTTATGAAGTCACAGGAACACAGGTCGAAATTGCATTTTCTGGCAACGCCTTTGGTGTCGACTTCGAAAGCCGCTACAAATTTGAAAAACGATGAATAAGCAAACAAGACACGGACGTCCAATGCGAGCGTTAATACTGGGATTAGTTCTATTTATGTGTGCCTGCACACCGGGGCAAAAACAGACCGATGCCAAGGGCACGACCGATCTGAAGGAAACCCTGATCGACTATAATATGAAGATGCGATGGGGCCTTTGGGAACAGGCTGCTCAGTACATCGATCCTGCCTTTAAACAGGCGTTTATCGGCGAACTTGAGGAACGCGGGGACGACTACAAGATCGTGGATATCGAGGCAAAAAACGTCATTTTTGAAGGCACATCAGCCGACGTCGAATACGAGATGGAATACCATTCGGAGTCGATGATCGTGAAAAAAGAGAAGTTCGTTGACCACTGGGAACAGTTCGGCGGCGTGTGGCTTCGCCAGAAGTCGATGACCAAGAAAGAATGGCGCGATCGCAAAATCAAAAAAGAAATCGAAGCGAAAGAGAAAGCGATGGCGGCCCTGGCCGCAAAGTCGTCGACAAATAACGCAGCGTCCACCCCGCAGACTTCCACAAACGGCGAAGGTTCGACGAATAACGTGGCTGCTGACACCGAGGAGTCTCCTTGAACCGTGTTTTGCCTTGGTTCGTGGTCATGCTTTTCCCCGCTCAATTGTTGGCTCAGCCCTGTGCTGATTATGCCAAAGCCGTTGAAGCTGGACGGTTGACCGATGTGGCCTTGAATGAATTGAGCGGTCTCGCCCGCTCAAGTGACGGGGGCTATTGGGCTCATAATGATTCGGGAGATTCAGCGCGCATCTTCAAGCTCAGCGGGGATGGGAAGGTCGAAGGCACGTGGAATATGATCGGCATCACGGCGGTCGATTTCGAGGACATGGCGAACGCCCCATGCGCCGATGGCAGCGCCTGTTTGGTGGTCGCAGATACCGGAAACAATTCAAAAGATCGCGAAGTCATGGCGCTGCATCGTTTCGCAGAGCCCATTGGTCCAGGCGCCATTGCGCCGATCGAGACCACATCGTTTAAGTATCCAGACGGCAACCATGACGCAGAGGCTGTATTTGCCACGGCAGAAGCGGCTTATGTCATCAACAAAGATGGCAATCAGAGCCGTTTGTACCGGGTGCCATGGAACGCAGAACAGACGGTCACGGCAGAACTCGTCACCACCTTCGCTGAACCGCTGACCGTGACGGCCGCCGATTTATCCACCGACGGAACCCGGCTCCTGGTGCGAGGTTACCTGTCGATCGCCGAATTCGATGTCAGCGAGTCGCTGGTCAGCGGATTTGCGGCTCCACCCAAATACCTGCCCTATTCATTCGACGGTCAGGGCGAAGCCATCACCTTCACCGGAAGCGGTGGTGGATTTATCACCATCAGCGAAGCGACGAACGCCGTAGTGCATCGCCATGAGTGCGTCGTGCCCGAAACCGGAGCCGACGCTGGAATGGACGCCGCGACTCAAGAAGACACGGGAAGCACGCCACAGGTTCTCGATATGGGAGCCGACACACAGGCTGCAAATCCAGAAAGCCACGCCGATGATTCGTGCGCAGGGTTTTTCCCGCTCTGGCTTTTGCCGGTCTTCATGCGAAGACGCCGGAGCGATGAGAATCACTAAAGAACCTTGCCTCTTTGTCGGCGGGGTGTTTTGTTATCGGAAAGACTAGATACGGAAGGAAAGATGAAACCTTGGATGACCACGACAGCACTCATTGCGCTGGTGGGCCTGACGGCCTGCACCAGTCCGGAAGACAAGATCAAGCGCGTCGTAGAAGGCCAGCTCGCTAAGTGTAAGGCGAGCACGGACACCTTTTACGATGTGATGATTGGGGACGAGAAGTCGCCGATTCTGCGGGAGGTCTGTGACCTGCCTGTCGACAATATCAAGCAAACCGACCCGTTTCATGGTGTTGCGAAAACCGGACCCTACGATTGGATCTTGAGTGTCGACGCCGAAAACGGCGTGTGGGTGCTCAACCAGGTGGATTATGAGCCCATGACCGAAGCCCTCGGGGCGCTTGGCATGGCGGATCCTGACGAAGCGTCGATGACCAAAGCCGCCGACGCGCTTGGCAGAGCGCAAGAAGGACTCCCGGACAGCGAATGGGTCCGGGTGACTCGCGTCGAACAGGCGATGCAGGCCCGTGATCGTCAGCGCGGAAAAGACAAAGTCGACCCGAGTGGCCTTGGCTCTGCGCAGGCTCCCTACGAGGAAAACCTTGCCTGGGCGAAATCGAAAAGCCCTGAAACGCAGGCTAAAATGCAGCTCGCGTTGATTGGTGCGTACAAAAAATACAGCACCAAATTGCAGGACGCCTATGATGGTCTGGGTAGCCAAGACAGCTACTACGAGGCCAGCATCAGCGCGGCGCAAAAAGAAAAGGACACCAAAACGGTTGAGTCCTACACGGCCGAACTCGCCAAGATGCAAGCCGAGCGGCCTGCCGAACAGAAAATGCTGATGGACCGAAAAGGCCTGGCATTTGACCTGATTTGTAAGACGATTTCTGAGCTTCCAGCGGTTTCAGACGCCGAAGTTGCAAAAAGCGTGGAGGCCGCAAAAGCCACCAATTGTAGTCCCGATGCGCGTCCAAAATCCGAAGAAGAACCTGCGGTGCCTTAATGCTCAGTGACCATATTACCCAAATGGGATTTCGGCTCGAATACTCCGACGACATCAAGACGGTTCGCCCGCTCTTGGAGGCGTGCGGTCTTGAGCCTTTTATGTCCGACGATCTCGAGGACTGGACTCAGTCTCGTTACCTGCTCGCCTGCACTCGCGCGGGCGGGGTTGCGGCGTGTGTTGGTTGGACGATCCATTCGGATAATCAAGCCATCATGCATTCGTTGGGCGTGGCTCCTCCCACTCGCGGAAGCGGCATTGGTGGGGGCCTACTGGCGACCGCCATGGCGATGCTGGTCGAACAACACGGTGTGAACGCGTTTTGGCTGACGACCTCGTCGGGCAACGCTCGCCATTTGTTCTGGAGTCTCGGGTTTGCCTCTCTGGATTCCGCCGACGTGCCTGAATTTGTAGCTGAGCATCCGATTTTCGCAGACTTGCCCCGAGGAAGCCGAATGGCCCGGATTTACGATGCGACGCTCCTGCAGCGCGGCCTCGATAATACGGCATTCAGGCTCATCAAAAACGATACCGTCGAAGCGACACTTCCTCTAGGCAGCGTCTTTTATTTCAAACAGACCTCACAGGTTGTCGAGGCGTCCTATAAGGGCGGGCTCGTGGTTCGTGGTCATTTGATGGGCTTTGTGGCCAGCGGCAATATTCCGTTTTGCTGGCACCAATTTGTCTTGCCCGGATACGACTCTGCGCAGGCAGGCCATGTGGGTCGCCTGATGAGCGGCGATGGACAAATCTCGATCGAGATGATGCCGGACGGACGTCGTGAATTGCGCGAGCGTTTCGACGGTTCTGGCGAATTACTCCTTCGGGAGGTCTGATGGACGCGCTCATCAAACTTGAGCCCTGGGCTCAATGGCTGATCTTGATTCCCCTGGCAGGCGTGCTGCTGCACAGCGCGTGGACCGACTGGAAAGTCCGCAAGGTCTACAACAAGGTCACCTACCCCGCGATGGTGGTGGGGCTGGCCCTTCATTTGATTGTCGGTGGCCTACCCGGTCTGGCCGATGGCGCTCTTGGCCTTGTGTTGGCCTTCGTGATTGGCTTGGCCATGCTGCCCTTCGGATGGATTGGCGGCGGCGATGTGAAGCTTCTGATGGCCGCTGGCGCGGCATTGGGTGTTCAAGCACTGGGCGAGATTACCTTCTACTCGGTATGGGTGGGCGCGGTTCTTGGCCTGGTGATGGCGATCGCCAACGGCTATTTTTTCGAAATGCTCAGGCGGATGGGACGCTACCTTCAAGGTTGGTTCCGCGTGATCGTCTACCGACAAGGCATGCTTAAGCAGGATCTGGAAAAAGATGAGAGGAATAAGGTACCCTATGCCATCGCCATTCTAGGCGGCGCGGTCCTAACCTATACTGATGCCGCCTATCAATGGCCGCAATTTTGGGATTGGTACACCACCAGTCTTGGGTTTTAGGGATCGTTTTGGATTTTCGTTTATTTTTTATCGGGGGCACCCTTTTGGGCGCCTGCTCTTCGTTTACCGACCTCTCCGAACCTCTTTCGGGTTCGAATAACGCGACGAATAACGTCACGAATAACGTCACGAATAACACGACCAACGTCACGAATAACGTCACGAATAACGTCACGAATAACGCGACAAATAACCCCACGAATAACGGTGTTGCTACCGATAATATCCTATTTGTGAGTGAGTTAGACTGGCCTGGGGATTCAGGCGTCAACGGCTGCAACCCCTCGGACGCTCTGCCGACGTGGACCTATAAAGGCAGCGGCGGTCTAAGGTCAGTGGTGGGCGTTCGCCCGAGGGCTTCACTTGCATGGCTTGGTCAGACAGCGGTGTTCATGGTCCCAATGGCCGGCCTGACCCTTTTCGAACGTGCCTACGAGATGAGTTTCGGAGCCATCGAGGAGGCCCCACCCTTGGCGGCGCTTGCTCGTCCGACACTCGCCGACGTCTCGGGTGTTTTTATCCCATCGGTCGCAGAGGGGGAAAATTTTGTGGCGGCGTATTCAGGCCAAGGCTGTTTCGAGGCACAAGGACGCTTCTTGGAATTGACGTCTGACGGCGCACTCACGTTGATTTCTTCGGACGACCCGTGCGACAGCATGCCTGCGAGGCGCATCCAGGATCTAACCGCAAGCGGGGGATATAACCCCTTTGCGCAAGAAACCAACGAGACAACCTATTTCTGGCGGGAAACCTCGCCAACCCAGGCGGTTACCTATGGCTCATTGCCGGAAGGCGATCTTGATAGCCGTCGACACGTAGAGGTGGGCGATCCAGGAGTGGGCCCGAGTCCTGCCACGTTTGCCCGATCCACGTCCGGCTCGTTGGTGGCGTTTAGTCAAACCAATGGAGACGTTTGGGTGGCCCATAACGGAACAAGCAAGCCAGCGATCTTGATCGAGCGAGCCTCCGTTTTTGACCCTACGCATTTTGATATCATTCACCTGGCCGATGAAATCTACATCTACGTCAAGCTGGTCGGGAGTGAGACAGCGCCCAAAACGATTGAAATGGTGGCTTTTGAGTATCGGAGTGACAACAATCTGGTCGCGAAGCTCAAGGCCTCACCGATCGAAGCCATCGAAAAAACAGACGTGAGAGACGTCGCGCTTGCTGCATTCCCCGGCGGTTTTATTCTGTTTTCGCTGCATCAGCAGGGCGACACGATGGACCAAAATTGGACGATGCAGCCGTACCTAGTCGACAACGATATTCCACAAGCAAGAACGGGGCTTTTGGACCGTTTTGGTCAAAAGTCGTCCGATTTTGAAAACATAGATCTCGAAAGCCTCAGCGTAAAAGCCTTGCGTAATGGGTGCGACCTGCACGTGGTGTTGGGGGCCATTTTTGATAACAAGATCAACGTTGAAGGCGGCACCTTTACCAATATCTGGAGGCAATAGGAGCCCAGCGCCTGTTGAGTGAAAAGAATTTGGTATGCTCGTGGCCGTGATTCCGCGACGATAATCCCGGATTGAAGGATTGCTATGAATATTCGTGTCATTTCTGTTGGGGTCGTCCTTTTGGACGCGTGTTCATCGTTTTCGGATCTCTCCAAACCCAATTCGCCCACGAATGGCCGCGCCGTCCGAGGCCTTGGGGAACCAGCCGTGCCACGAACGAACGTTCTCCGACTTGGTGATCTATGGTGAACAGAATTTGGTTCGCCGGCGCGATCTTGATCGCAACCGGATGCAATTCCTTCGCTGCTCTGGATGGCGTCGTTGAATCACAGACAGACAGCGCAATCCGCGATATCGGAACAGATTTAGGAACGTCCGACCTTGGACTCGCCGATTCTGGACTCACTGATTCTGGGGCTGATGCCGAAACGTCTGACCTTGGCCCCGATCTGCCAAAGGTCTACTCACCCATCGACTCAGAGTTCTTATTCGCCACCAAACAAGAGTGCGAGCCTCCGATCGGCAACGTTTTTCCCTATGTTTCGGTGCTTGACGCGACTCGTACATCAGCTTTGCGTCCGGTTGGCTTTTCCATCGCGCTCGATTCAAATGGCGACGGATATATTCGATGGAGGCAAAGCTCTACGGTCCGCGGAGCCAAAGTTTCGATGGCCATCGATCGCGCCAGCTATTCGCCCAATTTTGGCGGCTGGCATGATTTTGTGGACCCGGCGATCGATACGACCCTGATTCAATCACACGACGATTCGTTTGTTGTGGGTACGCTCACCAAATGCAATGCGGGCAAGTACCTGCACATCGAAACAGGTTCTGCGGCTTCGGTGGCTACGGAAATATTGGAAAATGACGTTTTCAATTGTCCACAAAGTCCCGATTTTGGATTGGGCAGTGTCGGAGGATTTAATCCCTTTGATCCTCAGAATCGCCACCGTAAACTGCGCATGACGTCGTTCCGCGAAAAACAATTGAGGTCATGGAATCAAGGTGAAATGGCCATCACACAGAACCAAATAGTGAGTCTTAACGACTCCGAAATTCCATATTACGGCGAGCCCTTTGTGGAGTCGACGAGTGGTGCGTTGCTCGGCTTTGGATCAGATGACGTCGGGTTTTTCCTTTGGGATGCCGAAGGAAACAGTGAAGTTTTTGAAACTCCCTATCCAGGAATTCGTGGCAAAATAGCCCTCGTGCATCTGGTCTCCGATCACTATGTGTTGGCTGTCGTGTCGGGAAAACAGATTTCACTGTATCGCTTTGAATATCAATCACCTGACAGTCTACAAGATAAATCAGAAATCGTTTGGGTTGATGAGGCACCCACAATGATTTCCTCTCAGGAAGACGTTCAATTCATGGAACTCGCGGTAATGCCTGGCGGGTTTACCGTCTTCTACGATGACGGGATGAAACAAGTTCTTCAACCAGTTGTTGTGGTGCCGAACCCAGTGATGGGAAGGGCCGAAGAGCTTAGAATTTCCGAAACAAAGATTGAACAGGCAATTACGAGTTTCAGAAGTTACATTGATATGGATTTCACGATCCGGGCCACCAATTGTGACTTGGTTTTTGCAAAGGTGGTTGGTTACTTAGATTCAAGCGGCACCAAATTCATTAATTTTGAAGGTGGACGAATCCCAGGCTTTTACCGTCAATAGTTGGTTGTTGTGTATTCCACCAATGACAAGCGTACACTTTTACGTCTCGCGAAATCGCCAGTCTTGATTTTGAGGAAGAGCATGGATTACCGTTTCATTATTGTTGGCGCTGCGCTTTTATCCGCATGTTCGTCATTTTCGGACCTTGCCGAACCGACGTCAGATTCGACCAACAACGCAACGAATAACGCGACGAATAACGCGACCAGCGAGGTCACAAATAACGCGACGAACACTGGGACGAACAACGCGACGAACAACGCGACGAATAACGCGACGAATAACGCGACGAATAACGCGACGAACAACGCGACGAACAACGCGACGAACAACGCGACCAATAACCCAATAAATCCAGTCATTTTGGTGGATTCAATCCCATGGCCGATCGGATCGTTCACACAATGTATTCCAGGCCCCCCAACCTGGGAATTTCGGGATAGTGGCGGCGAAATTGAGGTTACGAATTTTAGACCAAGCGTGTCGCTTGCCTGGCTTGGTTCAAGTGGCATTTTCATGGCCCCAAGAAATAGCGGCATATTTTACGAACGTAATTTTGAATTCGCCACAACCGGTATTTCGCTTATCGCTTCCCCAAATATTCCGAGACCCAAACTTGATATTGTTCGCGATATTGCCATCCAGAGTGTGCCGAGGCTCGATGGTTTTGTCGCCGCGTACGCCGGGGATAATTGTGATGTAGTCGAATCAAACGTGTTTTTAGAGTTGGCGTATAATGGTTCACTTCAGGTGATCTCGGCGCTCAAATCCTGCGCCGAAACGGGATCACCGACTGTGCACGATGTTGCGTTCAGTGGTGGCTATAATCCGTTTACCGAGGCGGCCTCTGATCCTCAATATTTCTGGCGAGAAGTAGCTGACAACAAGTCAATTTATGCGTCCTTGCCGATCTCGGATTTTTCGATGGGTGGCTTTGTCGGAAACGACGATCCTGGCAAAGGACCCACGGATAGTACTTTTGCGAGGTCAACGACGGGTTCGCTCGTGGCATTTAACGACGAAACCGGCAAGCTTTGGGTCGTGCGTAACGGCACCGATAAGGCGCCGATTCTGCTCGAGACTGGAATTACCGACCCCACTCATTTTGACATCATTCATCTGGCAGACGATGTTTATATCTACACGAAAGTCGTGGGTCCCCCACTCACCGGGGAAATCGAAGTCTTTGCCTTTGAATATCGAAGGCTGGGAAATCAGGTTCGCAAACTTAAAACTCCACCCTTCGTCGTTGATTATGAAAAGGTCCAGGATGTTGCGTTGGCTCCAGTCGCCAGTGGATTCATCCTATTTGCGCTCCATAGCGATACTGGCGGACCATCGCAGACTTGGACGATGCAACCTTATCTGATCAAAAATACGGCCGTTGGCCCGGTCGCGATAGCATCCCTTGAGGCGAGGTTTGGCCAGAATCCTACGCCCTTTAACTTGACCGATCTGGACAGCGTGAGCGTCGAAGCAGTCCGCGTCGGCGATTGTGATCTAAATGTTGTGATGGGCGGCTTATATGAAGACGCTGCCCACAACCAACATTTAAAAATTGAGGGTGGCACCTTCAAGGGTTTGTGGGGGTCGGATTAGATGGGCGTGTATCATCCGATTTTTGAGAAACGAAAAGTCATGAACGTTCGAACCGTGTTTTTGGGTATGGGGTTAATGGCGGGCTGTTCCTCCTTTTCGGAGCTGTCTGAGCCCTTAGACTCGACGAATAATGCGACCAATAACACGACGAATAACGTGACGGTCGTTACCAATAACGCGACGAATAACGCGACGAATAACGCGACGAATGTGACGAATAACACCCCTAACGTCCTGTTTGAGGTGAATTCGGTTCCATGGCCTGTTGGTCCTCCCGTGGAATGCCCTTCAACGCCCGTATCCTGGGAGTATCGTGACAGTGGCGGCCCGCGTCTTGCCCCGAGTATTCGGTCGAAATCGGCTTTGGCTTGGCTTGGCTCGAAGGGGGTTTTCATGGCCCCCTTGGGAACGGGGGCGGTGCTCAGCCGTCAATTCGAATTCGGAGTGGACACCATATCCGTGTCTCCGGACCCCATTTTCCCAATCCCTACACTCGCGACTGTGTCAGATATCACGCTCCAGACCAGGTCGGACGCTGGGTTGATTGGAGGTTATGCGGGAAATTCCTGCGACGATGGTGTTTTTCTAGAGCTGACGTCGAACGCGTCACTTATCCAGATTTACACCGGCGGAGGGTGCGCGGGATTGACGCCCACGATTTATGACCCCGCTTTCAGCGGGGGCTTCAACCCTTTCACTGAACGCTCCACGGAATCGAGCTATTTTTGGCGTGAGGTCTTCCAAGATGTCGAAACCCTGGGGTCTTCGCCCGAACAGAACTTGTCGAGAGACGCACATACAAACCAGCTTGGAATTGGACCGGGGCCTGATGAAGGCACCTTTGCGAGGTCGACGTCAGGGTCTTTGGTGGCATTCAACGACGTCGATGGTGACGTCTATGTTTTTCATAATGGAACGAGGGAAATGCAGATCTTGCTCGCACAAGGTGTCATGGACGCTACGCGTTTTGACATCATTCACCTTGCGAACGACGTGTATATTTACGCGAAGGTTGTCGGTGATTCAGCCAACGCATCGATAGAGGTCTACGCCTTCGAGTATCGGTCGAAATTGAATCAGGTGGCTCAGCTCAATAAGGCTCCGATAGTCATAGATCAGGTTGCCGTTCAAAACGTTGCGTTGGCCACATTCGCGGGAGGGTTTATCGTGTTCTCGCTTCATGATGGCAGTTGGACGATGCAGCCCTATTTGGTTGGGGTAGCAGGTCCCGTCGCAGTAAATGAGGGTGAACTAGGATTTGGTAAGAGGCGCGACGTCCCGGCCCTAAACTGGGATAGCTTGAGTGTCAAAGCGGTCCGCGTGAACTGTGATCTGAACGTTGTGTTAGGTGCCATTCTTCATGACGACGCCACGGGATTTACGAATCTCGAAGGCGGTACGTTCACGGGGCTGTGGAGCAGGAACTAGCTTTGCGATGAACCCAGAAAGCCACGACGCACGGTTCGACTCGAGTTTCTTTTGGTGTGATGATTTGGCGTTTCAAGGAAGGCTTCGTGACAAGATTTTTCGGGAATAGGTTGGTGTGGATTGCCAGCTCGGCCTTTGTGGTCATGGGCTGCAATTCCTTTAGAACATTGGACGGGGTTGTTGTTGACGCGGGGGGAGGTGTTGACGCGGGTGTTGACGCGGAGGAGTCGCCGGACGCCTCCACCGCCTCGACCTACACTCCAATCGAGTCAAACTTACTTTTTCGGCTCAAGAACGAGTGTCCACAAGAGGATTCCGAAGCCTTTCGCATTGATGTCATCGGTGCGAATCAACCTTCCGAAACACGTCCAACGGGTTTTTCGATAGCGCTCGATTCAGATGGGGTTGGTTTCCTCCGATGGAGGACTGGTGTGGAGAGCCGTGGAGCCTCGGTTTCCATGAACTCGAGGCTAAATGGCAGCAGCTATGTCGCGGGCCGAGGTTTCTGGAGTGATTTTGAGTCCGAGGTGATCGACACCCTCGTGGCGCGGAGTGATGTCGGTGACGTGCCGTTGAATTTCTTTTCCGGGACTCTGACTAAATGCACGGCCGGCGTGTTCTTCCACGGTGAGAACGGGTCGCAGGAATTCAGTGCCAGCCTGACGAACGATGTTGAGTTTCAACAGGCCTGTCCGGCGGGGAAACAAGAATTCGGATTGGGTACGGCAGGAGGGTTCAATCCCTTCAACCCCGAACAAGCGTTCGGCTTTTTTTACATGACTTCTTTTCACGCTGACGAGTTGACGTCATGGAATCTGGACGATCCAATGACACATAACGCCAACGCTACGATCGATTCAGGGCTGCTCCCGGACTACACAGAGCCGTTCGTGGAGTCCACGACAGGAGTCTTGGTCGGCTTTGGGTCTCGAGACCAAGAGCATTTCTTGTTCTGGGACTCCTTGTTAGGTGGTGAGGTTCTCGACTCGGGCTTCCTGGGCGTACCCGGCAAAATCGCGCTCTTACATCTCGACTCAGAGCATTACGTGTTGGCAGTGGTCGAACGAAACGCGATCGCACTGTACCGATTTGAGTACCGAGTCGATGAGAATGAAAAAACCGAAATTGTGTGGGTTGACAACGACCTGCGCATTCTCACCAACACTGAAGTTGCGTTTGTCGAACTCGCGGCGATGCCCGGTGGTTTCACTGTGTTTTACGACCAAAAAACACTGTGGACCTTTCAGCCTATCATTTTGGCCGAGGACACTCCGGCCGAAAGACTCGTCATGACCGAATCGCAGGTGGTGTATCCCTATAATGTCGAGATCGACTACACGGACATGGACTTTACGGCCACCGTATTTGGGTGCGATTTGGTGTTTTCGATGGTGGCTGGTTACACCCGGCTTGGAACCGATTTCACGAATTTCGAAGGTGGGGCGATCACGAATTTCTACGGTCAAGCCCGACCCTAGCGTCCGCGCCTACTTCCTTGTTTTTACTCGCCTATTTCGCGCCGATGCAGTTTTGAAGGCGGTCGGATTCGAGCACAGTTTTTTGAAGATACATGTTTAAAAGCACGACTTAACGTCTGTTCGGTCGCTTGAACTCTAAATGACGCGGCGACCAATTTTCCAGTTCTCGGCCCGAAAACCGGCCCAAAATATTTTAAAGAGGTTTATTCGACTCTTTATGCTCAAGATTCAACCCACGAAAATATTTCCAAAACGGTCCAGGATGAACCATCCCAAGTGGCGGTAATATATCGTGGGTAAATGCGATTCCGGGAACATTAGGCCCGGACCTTGGGCCATTCTTTCTGACTTTCATCGCCTCGATAGACCGCCGCATTTTTCCTGCGAATACTAACCAATCCGGGTTCAAGAAATCGGGGGCTGATTTCGGATGCATCGTTGTGAGTTAAAGTATCTGCCAATGTCTTAGTGGATTTATCGTGAAGAGACTTTTACGGTCAACCAGCGCCTAACTAGGACGGGGAGACGGCGATCTGAATGCAGTCGTGGGCCGCGACGATCAAAGTCTCTTCGAGCAGCGGTCGCGCCTGCTTCCAAGTCTTCACGCCCATGATTTCGCAGATATCACTGCGGTCCAAGGTGACCAAGCGCGAGAATCCAAACAGAAAGACTTGTATTCGTGTGCGTAGTTCGTGCGGTGGAAGCGGCGACGGAAAAAGCTCGACGGCATAGTCCAAGAAGTCGTTGCGGGACTGATTATACTGGTCGCGCGGAGCGGTCGGGTCGCTTACGACGCGGACCAGCAATCGAAGTGGGCGCGGGTCTTTGGTGCCAAAACCGACGAAAGATTTGATCGCTGATTTCAGAATTTGGCTGTGGTTATCGGCCTCGGACAATTCGCTCAGCAATTTGTCTCGCAGCCCATCCATATTTGCGTAAGTAGACCTGAGCACGTCACGAAATAGATTTTCTTTGGTTTCGAAGTGCCGATGCAACGTCGGTAGGGCGACTCCGGCCTCGGCGACGATTTTACGAGTCGTCACGTTTCCGTAATCATTTTGGGAAAACAGCGTCAGAGCTGCATCGATCAATAATTCGTGTGTCTTCATAGCCATTCAATTTCAACTGAATACAGAAATCTTGTTTTTCACGAGTGGAGAACATGTAACAGTTTTTCAACGTTCTTGTCGATCTCACCGCCAAAAACTCCGCTCATGAGCGCGACGCCGTAGGCCCCTGCGTTTAGGCACTCCATTGCCCGCAATGGGTCGATGCCGCCAAGCGCATAAATGGGAATTGCAGACGCCTCTGCGGTGACCCTCAGGATGTCCAGACCAAGCGCCGGTCCGTATCCGGGCTTTGAAGCCGACTCAAAAATGGGGCTCAATGTGACGTAATCCGCGCCGTCTTCATCCGCCAGCATGACATCGGAGGTCGAATGGCATGAGACCCCGACAAGCCGGTCAGTCACGGTTCTTCGCGCCGCGTCGACGGGCAGTCCGTGTCCGGGCAAATGCACTCCGTCGGCGGCAACCGCACGCGCGACATCGCATCGGTCGTTCACGATCATCAAGGCGCCAAAGGCCGCGCATAATGCGGCTACCTCGGCGCCAAGATTCCATTGCTGATTGGCGTTCAGGTGTTTGGCTCGGAATTGAATGAGGCGAACGCCTGCACCCAGAGCGATTTCGATATGGTCTAGGAAATCGTCGTTCTGCTCGCCAGGATCCGCGATCGCCATCAGTTTTGGCAGTGGTTTACGCATCAGTCTGTCGTCTCGATTCGGCCTGTCATCGGACTTGAGGCTTGTGCGTAGTGCCGCTTAGCAATGCGGCCAGCCCGTGATGCTAAACGTCCGGCTTCGACGCCTTTTCTGAATGATTCAGCCATCATCACAGGGTTTTTTGCGCCAGATACGGCGGAGTTGAGCAGCACGCCATCACACCCGAGCTCCATTGCAAAAGCGGCTTCGGATGCCGTGCCGATCCCCGCATCGACCAGCATCGGGACTTCTAGGAACTCCCGAATGATCTGGAAATTATAGGGGTTCCGAATCCCCATGCCGCTGCCGATCGGTGAGCCCAGCGGCATCACAGCGGCACATCCCGCGTCTTGGAGTTTGCGGGCGAGGATCGGGTCATCGTTGGAATAGGCCATGACGCCAAACCCGTCGCGCACGAGGTCTCTGGCGGCCTTCAGGAGCTCTTCGCCATCGGGCATCAGAATCTGGTCATCCCCGATGACCTCGAGCTTAATCAGGTCGGTCTCAAGCGCTTCTCGGGCGAGGTGTGCGGTCAAGATGGCGTCCCGCGCGGTGTAACAACCGGCCGTGTTGGGCAGGATCTTGAATTCGTCGCCCAAGACATCCAGCACGCCGGCCTCTTTGGAGGCATTCACGTCCAAACGCCGAATTGCGACTGTGACCAGTTCCGATCCGCTCGCCCGCAGGGCATCAAGCATCATTTGAAGGCTTGGAAATCCGGAGGTGCCAAGCAGGAGGCGGCTCTTGAACTCGTAGGGGCCGACTTTGAGTACGTCTTCTTTCATGATCATCCGCCCTGGGTCGCTCGAATAACTTCCACGCGATCGTTTTCCACTAAAACCACGTCGTCCCATTTGCTTCTTGGAATCACGCGATCGTTGACGGCCACAGCGATTCCGCGGACCGCACTGAGCTGCATTGATGCCAAAAGTGCACTCAAAGTCGGTGATTCAAGTGCGGGCTCTTGGGTTGTTCCGTTGATCTTGAGTTGCATCGTGGTCCCGTGTCAGGAATCTTATGCCGCGAACGAGCCGTGAAGGCTAGTCGTAGCCGCAGGAAGAGTGATGAAAGTAGATGAAGGAGCATTCGCCAAAATATCGACCATCGGGCTCATCGTTGTGGTGGCCGCGATGGGTGGTGTTTTGTACTTGAAATCCATAGGTATTCGCTCGTTTGGCCCGGTGCCGACCCTCATCGTACCGCTGGCCCTTTTTGTGGCGCGAGCCTGGTGGACGGCGAATATCTCGCCCGAACGCATCCGAAAACAACAAAAGATGATGGCCGGGATGATCACCGCGGTATGCACCGGAGTGATGATCATGCTCATGATTCCGAACTGAGCAGGCTCCATGGTTTTTGGCCCAGTGTCTCCGTGTCGAAACCTGGCTCCACCCGCAGCTGAGCTTGCGCATAACCGCAGTAGAGCCCTGCATGCGCCGCCGAAGGCCGGTGATTGCCTGAGCGTTTGACACCACCAAATGGCAGTCGGCTCGAGGCCCCGCATGTCGATCGGTTCCAATTCAAAATCCCGGCGTCGAGCTCCAGACCGATTCTTTCGAATCGCTCCTCGTCGTTGCCATAAATGCTCATCGCCAGCCCGAATTCGGTGGCGTTGGCCATCTGAATGCTCTCTTCATCCGAAGTGGAGCGGTACAGCACCACATCGGGTCCAAAGATTTCATCGGATTGATGGGGGCCCTTGGCGTCGAGCTGTTTTGCCCACCAAAGGGCCGGCGACACGTAATAGCCGTTGAGGTCATCTCGTGTGTGCCCGCCCGGAAGCAGGTTTTCAAGGTTTCCGCCCTCCGTGTCTTTTTGCGCGTTAAGGAAGCGCTGAAAGGCAGCCTCATTGACCAGCGGGCCCATGAAGGTCGTTTCGTCGAGGGTGTCTCCGACCGTGACACGGCTGGAAACCGATCGAAACGCGTCCACAAAATCATCAAAAACCTCGGACGCCACGACGATGCGACTGGTTGCCGAGCAACGCTGACCCGCCGTCATGTAGGAGGCAAAAGCGATGTCGTGTGCAGACTGGGCAATATCGGCGTCTTCCAAAACGATCGACGTGTTCTTGCCCCCCATTTCCAAAGCCAGAAGCTTCCAATGCTGTTCAAGCGTCGCGCGTTTGATGCGAAGACCGGTATCGTAGCTTCCCGTAAACATCACGGCGTCCACGCCTGGATGCGAGGCGAGCGCCGCGCCAACCGGGCCGGGACCATGCACCAGGTTCAATACGCCGGGCGGAATTCCAGCGGCCTCCGCGGCCTCGAAGTAGGGAATGAAACAGCCGGAGGTGAGCTCCGAAGGTTTGACGACCACTGTATTTCCCTGAAATAGCGCGGGAATGATGTGGCCGTTTGGAAGGTGGAGCGGAAAATTAAAGGGTCCAAGGACCACTGCGACTCCCAGAGGGCGGTAACGAAACGACCCACCTGCGAGCCCTTCAGGATGCACCTCGGCCGTGTACTGTGCGGCCTCTCCGGTCATGATTTCGATTTTTGCGGCGAGCGCTCCGGCTTCGGTCAGAGCCTCCCAATAGGGCTTGCCTGCCTGCTGCGCGATAACGCGCGCAATGGCCTCTTTACGGGCGTTGAGCTCAGCAGCGAATTTCAGCAGGATCACTCGACGGGCGTCCACGCCCAAACGATCCCACCCGCGTTGGGCCTTACGTGCCGCCTCAACGGCTTCGTCCACAGACGCGACGCCCCAATGCATTTCGTAGAGGACCTCGTCCAACCGTGCCGGGTTCTGTCGGAGTACGGTCTGGTCGACGCTTGAAGGCAGGTTCCATTTTCCGTCGATAAAATTCTTCATTGTGCCTCGTCGAAGCTGAGTACGATTTTGCCGAAATGCGAGCCGGAGGCCATGATCTCAAAAGCCTGCTCGGCTTCAGTCCATGGGAAGATATGGCTGATCTCGGGTTTGATTTGGTGTCGGTCGATGGCGCGATTCATGTCTTCAAAAGACTCGCGATGACCCACCAAAATGCCCTGAACACGGATATTTTGCATCAAGATGGGCAGCAGGTTCAACTCCTGAGCGGTTCCGGACAATACGCCGATCAGGTAGATCGAGCCGCCAGGTCGAACAGCTTTCAGACTCGACTTAAGCGTGCCGGCTCCACCGACTTCAACCACATGGTCAACGCCGTCTCCGCCGGCCAATTTCTTGGCCGTTTTTCCCCAGTCCAGATCGTTGCGGTAATTGATCGTGTGGTGCACGCCGGCCTGTCGAACACGTTCCAGCTTTTCGTCACTTGAGGAGGTCATGATCACGCGTGCACCGGCCGCCAACGCAAAGTGCATCGCAAACATCGAAACACCGCCTGTGCCCTGGATCAAAACCGAGTCGCCAACCTTGATTTGGCCCTGAGTGACCAAGGCGCTCCACGCCGTGACCCCGGCACATGGCAGGCACGCAGCTTGGTCGTTTGAGAGATGCTCGGGGGCGTGTACCGCGTCTTCTTCGTCGAGTGTCATGAACTCCTGAAGCGTCCCGTCGACAGGCCCACCCAGCGTTCGTTTTGTTTTGATTTTCGAGGGGACTCCAGAATGCCAACCCTGTGCAAAAATGGGACAAACGCGATCGCCGACCTTGAACCGAGTTACGTGAGGCCCTGTTTTCGTTACGATTCCCACACCATCCGAGAGGGGAATAAAAGGCAAGGATTGTCGCGGATTGTAGAGTCCACGAACCATCAAAAGGTCGCGATAATTCAGGCTCACGGCCTTCATCTGAATTTGGATTTCGTGGTCCTGCGGTGGGGTTTTTTCCCGCTCCACCAAGGTCAGGTTCTGTGCGCCAAAGGCGTTGAGTTCAATGGCTCGCATAGGGTTCTCCGTAGAATTCCCAGCAGGTATAACCCCTTTCTAGATCCGTGTCGCCTGCGTGCGAGTGGTCAGGCCTGGGGTCGATGTCGGTTTTCAGCCGGTTCAATGGTGAATGCAGCAAGAATCGTGGCGCCAAAAATGGGCGACTTGAGTGACAAGGTTTGTTCAGTCGACTATGAGAATAACGCGTTATAAAAACTGCAGAACCACTGAGCGTTGTAATCAGATGACTAAACCCTTCATCGCCCTATTTATTGTTCTCCTTGCCACCGCCGGTTGTTCTGATTCCAATTCAGACACTTCGGTGTTGAAACCAGATGTTGGTGCCAACGATTCGGGCCATACCCTCGATGATGCAAGCCTGTCTGACGACGCGAGCGCACCTAATGATGCGGGTGTCGATGATGCCGGAATATCCGATGCCGCGAGTGTCAATGATGCCGGAATATCCGATGCAGCGGACCTGTCCGACGATGCAAATATCCCCGACGAGCCACGTGCAATTGGGCCGCGTCCGGTGACGCCCACTGCAGTGGAATTGGGGACGCTCTTTGCCGCGCCAGATGGGACCGGTGACGCGTGCTCATTGGCGAGCCCGTGCGATATTTATACAGTGACGAGCGCGGCAGCGGCTGGGGACGTGATCTTTATGCGCGGCGGCATCTACACGATCGACCGAAATCTCGATTTTCGCGGTCGGGGCACCTCGCCGGCACCTCCGATTTTTGAGAGCTATCCAGGCGAAGTCGCGATCCTCGATGGTTCGGGTCAGGAAGCCGGCGATAATGTTTACATCAGGGTCTTAGGCGATCCTGTCGTGTTGAGGCTTTTTGAAATTCGCAAGATGGCCAGAAGTGGAATCAGCGTGCGAACCAGCGATAACGTGCTCGAGGGATTGCGTGTTTATGACAACCTGCTGAGCGGCATTCATGTGCACGAAAGCTACGACGCCCCCACCTCGAATAATAATCTGATCACAGACTGTGTTGTGTTTGGAAACTCAGGCGCAGGCATCTTCGACCTCGAGTATAATGACGGCGGAAATTCCGACGGTATCTCGATGTCGAGCGGCATCGGAAATCGCATCGAGAATGTGCTTTCGTACAATAATTCTGACGACGGCATCGACACGTGGCGCACGCTGGGCAGCTACGTCGGTTATTCGATCACGTATGGAAACGGCATCGCCAACGGCAACGGCCAGGGCTTCAAATCCGGTGGCGCGCCACCAAGCGCCGGGACGACCGTCGAGCACAGCTTGTCGTACTCGAATAAGGGGGCCGGGTTTGACCAAAACTCGGGTTTGGACGTCGAGTTTTTCAACAACACATCCTGGGATAATGGCCGCGGTTATTGGTTTGGAAACGACACGACCGGGTCCAATAACGTCGCCTTCGAAACGACGAATCCTGCAAACGATCGCGGAAACCAGACCGACAACTCGTGGCAACGTGCGGGGGCGCCGACTCCACTTTCGACCGACCCTGCGTCGCCTGATTTCTTGGTACCCGCACCTGGCTTTGACGATATCGGAGCGCATGCCGGCCGCTAAAGAATGTCCGGTTTCAGTCAGGTCTCAGGCTTTCAGGTCTTAGGCTTTCGGGTCACAGGCGGACATGCGATTTGCGGTACGCGGCAAGTCAAAGAGACGGCTTAACGCCGGCCAAGCGCCGAGCGCAAAAGCCCCGTAGTCAGTCGTGACCCGTTCGGGCTCAGATGCGCGTCGTCGCGGTAGAGCCAGTCTTTTCCGTCAAAAATCCGGCATTTTCCTTCAGGACAAAGAGCCTCGGTGAAATCGACTCGTTGCTCTGCGGAACCCAAGGCCTCCTGATGAATCTTGGAACCCGTTTGGGGGTCCAACCAGCGTGGGTCGGTCAAGCTGCGCTCTGGCGCACATCGGTTGGGCCAAAGCAGCAATGCCGCCGCCGAACAGGAATCGCCAAGAACAAAATGTTCGTCATCGACAGCCATTTGGAATTTGGGGATAGGGTCGAGTAATAAAACGCGAATTCCAGCTTCCGAGAGCCTTTGGGCCATGCGACGCAGACCCTGCACCAGGTACTTTTGTTTTCCGTCAAAATCGCGGGCGTCTTCGAAGACAAAACGGCTTCCCGTGGCGTAGGCGTCAGACGCGATCCCAATCACCACGATGTCTGGTTTGAGAACCAGAATTTCCGCGAGGGTCCCTTGAACCCAGCGTCTGCATCGTTTGTGTTCGAGGCCGTCGCGAAAATGCTTCAGGTCCACAAATGGGCAGCCCAGCATCGTGGTGGCTTTGATGGAGTATTCGCTGCCTGCAACGTCACGAAAGGCCGGAAGATGTTGCTGGGCATTGGAGTCTCCGACAACGACCACCGAAATTGGGCCCGTTCCCCAGGTGCATTTGGCCCCCGTGTTTTTTAGGCTCGCGGCCTCCGCACATCCGGTTTCGTCGTATTCTGTTTTGGCCAAATGTAAGGCCGTGAACGCTGGCACATCCAGATGATTGACGATCAATATTTGCCCAAACGCAGCGATCAACGGCATGAGAACACAGGCGAGTGCGACGACCAGAATCGGACGTTGTGTTTCGGTGGGTCGTTGCCGGATGGGAGTTTCGACCCATTTTTCGGTCAACCATGCCGCGACGAGCGACCCCGCCAAGGCGAGCCCTACGGCCTTGGGTTGATTGGGCCAGGTGGCGCGAGCAAACACGATTGCTGGCCAATGCCAAAGATACCAAGCGTAGGAAAGATCTCCGACTCGGACCAACCAACGAGTCTCAAAGACTCGCCTGATATTCGAGCGACCTGAGGTCGCGCCCGCAACGACCAGCATCGCAGCTCCCAACACGGGCAATAAGGCGGCGTAACCGGGGAAAATCGTTTCTTTTGTGAAGAGTGCCGCGGCACTGAGGATCGCGGCAAATCCCACGAATCCCAGACCGTCTAAGTTCGCGCGAAGCTCGCGCAATCTGGGCAAATAAACCGCCAGCAAGGCTCCGACGCCGAACTCCCAAACGCGGGTGAAACAGCTGTAAAACGCCAGCGCACGGGTATCGACGCCCAGGAAACCGGGGAATTCCATCATGGCGATGGTCAGCAAAAAAGAAGCTCCGGAAATCAGCAAGATTCCGTTGGCCAGCATTGAAAATGGAGACGTGTTTCGACGTTTGGCAGCGCGCCAGATCCCGAAAATAAGCAGGGGGAAAAACAGGTAGAATTGTTCCTCAACCGACAACGACCACGTGTGCAGGAGTGGGTTGAATTCTGCGGGCGAGTCGAAGTACCCCGCGGCCTGAAACAGGAAGTGGTTTGCGTTCAGGAGTGTCGCTGAGAGTGCGGTCTTCCAGGTCACCTCCAGTGCCCTTTCGGGCCCCAGAAATGCGCTGCCCAAGACCACTGCCGACAACATCACCGAGAGCGCAGGCAAGAGCCGCCTCACCCGACGTCTGTAGAATTCTGCTGCTGAAAACTGGCCACCACTCAACGATTTGAGAATGCCGCCGCCAATCACAAACCCCGAGATCACGAAGAATACATCGACCCCGACAAACCCTCCCGTCGTTGGAAGGCCGGCGTGGTAAAAAACGACTAGAAGTACGGCGAGTCCACGAATGCCTTGAATGTCCGTTCGGCGCTCGAACACGTAGGGGGTCGTTTGGACGTTGCGCTGGCTCAGAAGATCACCTAGTTCCCGCTCCACTCTTGGTCCTGAGCGCGGCATATCGATTTTCGATGAAGTTTGCGCAACAATAGGACTAATACGACTCAAAAGCGACAATCGGATATACGAAGATCCGACGTGAGATAACTCCAAAGGATCAAAATGAAGACGAATACTGTCTTGTGGTTTGTGGGCATCATTTCATTGATGGCCGTTGACGCCTCCGCGGAGCGAAATCCGGCGCAGGCGTATAACGATGTGCTTCGGGGAAATTTTGCACGGACAGGCAATTCCATCATGACATGCGACCGGTCAGAAGAATCCGTGGCGCGGTGCAATGATGTTGAGCTTCTGGCCGGTGTTTCGACGGTTAATAATAATAATACCTACACGCGGTGGATCGATATCGACGGCGTCGTGGATTTGGACGGCATCGGAACCACCGACGACACGTACAACTCGTCGCGTGGCGACATCATTGGGATTCCGGCCACCGCACAGATTGAGTGGGCCGGCCTCTATTGGAGCGGAAACACCAAAAACTCGAGCACGCGCAAGGCAACAGCCCCAGCGGCGCAGCCCATCGGCAATATCCAATTCAAGACGCCCAATTCGCCTTATGTCGCCGTGACCGGCGACTGGTGTGACGCGATCGGTGACCGTTACCAGTGTTTTTCGGACGTCACAGGATGGGTCACGACGGGTGGCACCTATGGGGTGGCCAACCTGAAGAGCAACACCGGCGAAGACGATTATGTGGGCGGTTGGGAACTGCTGATCGCATACCGTGATGACGCTCAACGCCTGCGCAGCCTGACCGTGTTCGACGGCCACGTTCAGTACAACGACAGTACTCCGCGTTCTTTCACGTTCAATGGTTTTTTGACGCCGTTGGCGGGCCCGATTCAAGCGCTTGCGACCGTGAGCGTCAGCGAAGGTGACGCAGGCTCTCGAGACGACGCGACTTTCAAATCACAAACCCAACCGGCAGCAAGGACTCTGACTCAGGACCTTGGCAACGGCACGATTTCGCTGCTTGGTGCGAACATCATCACGCGGTCTCCCGCGTTTCGAAACACGTTGGGACATGACATCGATATTTTCGACGTCAGCACCGACATGAGAAATGGCGACCGATCGGCTGTTCTATCGCTGCCCAGCACCGTCGGTGAGACCAACGATTGGCATAAAACTGACTTTGCGGTTGATGTGTACTTCCCCAACGTTTTTGCCAGCAAAACGGTGGCTGACCTCAACGGCGGAGACGTGGTTCGTGGCGACACACTTCGTTACACCGTGACGGTGCGTAACGACGCAACGGCTTTGGATGCCGCAATCAAAGTGATCGCGGTCGACGCTCTTCCCTCCGGTTTGGACTACGTTCCAGGTTCGATTCGATTGGCGACAACCGTCACGGGTGGCCCGGTTGTCGGTGTCAAAACGGACGTCATAAACGACGATATTGCCGACTATAATATGGGGACACGCACTCTCACCGTGCGGCTTGGTCAGGGAGCAACCTCGGCTCAGGGGGGGAAGTTGGTCGTGGGTGCAACCACGAGTTTCACGTTCGACGCGATCGTCAATTCATCGGCCACGGGCCAAATCGCCAACGTCGCGATCATTGAGCACGAAGGCGAAACGCTCGCCCAGCAATTTGTGCGACCCATCTCGGCTCCGACGGATAATCCCGTCACACCTGCTTACGACGACACGATTGTGACGGTGAGCGATGACACCGATGGCGATGGTCTGGGGGACGCAACCGACACCGATGACGACAACGACGGCATCACCGACCTCATTGAGGGCGGCGGCGTTGATCCCTCGGCCGATGACGACAACGACGGCATTCCGAATTATCGCGATCCCAGCCGGACTGGCTTTGTGGACACCAACAACGATGGCGTTGACGACCGCTTTGACGCTGACCGTGACGGCATCCCGAATCACCTTGATCTCGATTCAGATGGCGACGGTCTTTTTGACGTCGACGAACATGGTGGGGCGGCTTTCGACCTGAATAACGACGGAAAAATCGATTCGCTTATCGACGTGAACATGAATGGGCTCGCCGACGTGGTCGACGGTTTGATTGCCAATATTTTGCCGCTTCCAGGTCTGGATACCGACATGGATATGACGGCCAATTTCCTGGATGCCGATGATGATGGCGATGGAATCCCTACGCTGCAGGAACGCCTCGATGTCGCGATTTATGGAGCGGGCGATCTGGATAATATTCCAGCCTGGTTGGACACTGATTCCGACGACGACATGATCTTGGACCAAGACGAAACCGCCGACATTGATGTCGACGGAATTCCCGATTATTTGGACCCATCCACCCGTTTTTTGACCGCTCCGATCGATGGATTCTTCACCAGTTCAGACCGCCCCACCACGGGCGGCAAGGTTACACCTGGTGCGTCGGTTCTGGTCGAATACATCAATGCTGCCGGCATGGTGGTGGCCTCGCGAACGGTCAATGTGAATAACGGAAACGGGGTCTGGCAGACGGCTCCAAATTCTGATCTCCCGGACGGGGTCTACACTGTGCGGGCGACCGCAACCGATGGCACGGGGAATTCCGCCGTCGATTCGGTGACGGTGACCGTCGACACGACGGACCCTACACTTGTCATCGCGACACCGACTGCGGGGCAGACGGTTCCGACGGGTGTGGTGACGGGAACCACCGAACCTAACGCGGTCGTGACGGTCACGTTCGACCCTGTCTCAGGAATCTTTCAGATCGTCACGGTCACCGCCGATGCCGCGGGCAATTGGACGGCGACACCAACAACCCCGTTGGAGGATGGCCTCCATAGCGTGAGCGCACAGGCAACCGATGCCGCGGGCAACACATCGCCCACTCGAACACGTAATTTTGTGATCGTGTCGGGCACACCGGTCGTGATCGTGACTCCTGTCGATGGAAGTCAGACCAACGACCCCACGCCAGCGCTCTCGGGAACGGCTCTACCGAACTCGACTGTGACGATCGTGATCGATGCTGGAAGTGCCCAACAACAAACACTCACGGTGCTATCGAATGCCGCAGGAGCCTGGTTCGTTTTCTCTCCAGCCTTGAACGAAGGTGCTCATGTCATCGTGGCGAGCGCCGATAATGGCAATGGGGTGACCACCCAGGATACGACGTCATTCAGTGTCGATACGACGGCTCCATTCTTGTCGATCACAAATCCAGCAGACGGTGAGTACGTCGGAGATCCGAATCCTCCGATCACTGGAATAGCCGAACCTGGTGCGGTGGTGAATATCTCGATCGACGGCGTGGATGTTGGGTTTGCACAGGCTGACGTGAATGGTGATTGGAGCTTCATTCCGATCACGGCGTTGACGCAAGGACCACACGTCATCACCGGTTCGACACAAGACGCGGCGGGCAACACCACAACCGACCTCGTCAATATCGTGGTCGATTTGACTGCGCCGATGGTGACGCTAATTGCGCCACAAGACGGCTCGACAACAGGTGACACCACTCCAAGTGTGCGCGGCCGCACCGAAGCGGGAGCACGCGTAGAGGTCAGCGTCGATGGGATGGTCATCGGCACAGCCACGGCGGATGTCAATGGGTTCTGGCAGCTGACTTCGCCGGTACTGGCAGACGGTCTTCATAGCGCGAGTGCTGTGGCAACCGACCGCGCAGGCAACGTGAGCGCGCCCGCAACGACGTCCTTCAGCGTTGATTCCAGCCTGCTATTTGTCTCGATTACAGCACCGGCGGACGGCAGCGAATCCAATGAAACCAATCCGACCGTCACCGGTACAACGATTCCAAATGCGACAGTCGAAATCGTTGTCGACAACACCCCGGTTGGAACCGCGACTGCCGATGCCAATGGTGACTTCTCTTACACACTGGCCGACGACCTGAGCGAAGGTGCTCACACCATCACGACCTCGGTGATCGATAATGGAATCACCGCAAACGACGAAGTCCGAGTGGTGGTCGATTTGACCGGTCCGCCGCTCACGATCGATGAGCCTCTCGATGGCATCGTGACCAGCAACCCAGCCCCAACGATTTCGGGAACCACAGACCCGTTCACCACCGTGGTGATTGAGCTTCCTGACGGGACGCTTGTGACCCTCGTTTCGGACGGCGCTGGGGATTACAGCTACACCCCAATCGATCCCATCGGTGAAGGGCCTGTGATGATTGTCGTCACGGCGATCGACGGCGCCGGCAACGAGACGACCGAAATTGTTAACATCACGATCGATTCGATTTCGCCGACGCTGGACATCACCTATCCCGACGACGACGCCTACATCGCAGACGGTGATGTGGTCTTTACTGGTACGGCCGATCCGGGAGCCGATGTTCGCGTGATTGTTGATGGCGTCGAGATCGGCGTGGTCGCAGCGGACATCTCCGGAAATTGGAGTTTGGCCAACCCAACAACGCTTGCTGATGGCGTTCATAACGTCACGGCTCAAACCACAGACTTGGCGGGAAATCTGACTCAAGCCGAGTCGGACTTCATTGTGGATTCGCGGGCTCCGAGCCTGATCATCACGTCTCCTGAACAAGCCGAGTTTTTGATGCCGGGAGTCGTAACGATCACGGGCACCACGGATCCAGGCCTCGTTGTCACCGTGACCGTGGATGGCCAAGCGGTGGGGACGGCCACTGCCGATGCAAACGGGGACTGGACGCTGGAAGTCAATGATCTGGCGATTGGACGCCATACCGTGATCGCCAAGACGGCAAACGCAGCAATGGTGCCGGCTACGGACGAAGTCGATTTCTTTGTCGGCTCGCCGGTCATGATTTTGCAACCGGCCGATGGTGGCGTGAGCGCAAGCGCGACTCCCATCGTGAGTGGTACCGCCAATCCAGGCGACACCGTCGCCATCTTTGTGGATGGTTTGAAGGTGGGTGAGGCCATCGCCGATGCCAACGGAGACTGGTCGTTCGCACTTACGGATCCACTGAGTGAGGGCCCGCACACCATCATCGCGGATAATGGAACGACGAATGCGTCCACCACCTTCACCGTGGCCACAGAAGGGGGCGTGGTGACGATTATTTCGCCTACCGACGGTGGCTTTGTGAACACACCAACGCCCACGATCACCGGCACAGCGACACCGGGGCAGGTCGTCGAGATCTACATCGACGGTGTCAAAGTTGGTGAAACCGTTGCGGACGGGGACGGGATGTGGAGCTTCACGCCTCCGACCGGCCTTGGCGAAGGTGAACACGTGATTGAAGCCCGCGTGCCAGGCAACACGACTGAAATTACAATCACCGTCGATACGATGGCTCCAGTGCTGACCATCACAAGCCCAGGTCAGGGCGACACGGTGGGCACGTCGGTTACGGTAACCGGCACTTCTGAGCCAGGCGCGTTGATCGAAATCATCGTCGACGGCGAAAAAGTCGGTGAGACAGTTGCGGATGAAAACGGCGACTGGTCGTTCGACCTGACCGACCTTGGTGAAGGCACGCATGTCATCACGGTGCGGGCTACGGACGAGGCCGGAAATGCCGTCGAAGAAGAAATCACCATAACCGTCGATTCCACCGACGCACTGACTTACGAAGTCGTGGGCGGCTGTTCATCCGGCGGCGCCCTTCCGACCTTCATGATGTTCGGTGTGCTCGGCCTGTTACGCCGCCGCCGGGCAGTGTGATTGGTGATTTGTGATGGGTCCGCCAGGCTCGCCCGGCAAGGCGATTGGAGTACACCCCTAAAGGACGTGTCACGACATTTGATAATGCAGGGCTGGTCACCTGTCAGGAAGAAGGCAGCGGAAGTGTGTGTCCGATGCCAGGCGGTCTACCGTTTGCGTTCAACGGGCAGTGGCGCTCATCACTGACTGGCCTTTCATACATGCGCAACCGTTGGTACTCGCCACGTCTTGGCCAGTTTATGAGCCATGACCCGCTGCATTACGTCGACAGCGTGAACCTGTATTCATTTGCTAGTTTTGACCCGATTAATAGTTGGGATCCGATGGGATTGGACAGTGCGTTAACGGAAACCAAAATTGATCCGGTGTTCATAAATCTGGAGGAGGACGATATTGTAGGTGATTCCGGCGACGATTCGGACGACTTTAATCCTGACCCTCTCGATACGTTGAACCCACTTGATCAAGGCCTTCGAGGGGGATATTTACTCGGTTGGGCTTCCAACCAAGAAAGGGATAATTATAATACCAAAAGACAAAAGGAAAAATTCGGCAAATACTTGCCCAAAGATACAGTTCTAAAATGTCGGGTATCTTGTGAGATTAACCTACTTGCAATTGTGGGAGATTCCGTCGAAGCGACCTTCGGTATCGTTGGAGGTCTCAAGAGCCTACTTGAAGGTGGAATAGGGGCACTTAGCAAGTTCGGGAAGAACATCTGTAGTTTCACCGAGAACACGCCAGTGATGATGTGTGACGGTGAACTCCGTGCGATTCAGGACGTACAGGAAGGTGAATGGGTTTTGGCCCGGGATGAGCGTACCGGCGAGGTATCATGTCGACAGGTAGTTGCCCCGTACGACAATCCGGGTCGGTCGATTATTTTGGTGACCCTTACCGACGTTCAAGGCAATTCTGAAATCATCGAAACCACGGACAATCATCCGTTTTATGTCGAAGGAAGCGGCTGGACACGTGTAGATCACTTAAACCTGGGTGATTTGATTCCGAGTGCGGAACGTGGCCTTCTAACTGTGAACGCGCTGGAATGGACTCCGCGGATTGAGACCGTCTACAACTTCGGCGTCGATGAATTTCATACTTATTTCGTTGGCGAAATTGGAGCGTGGGTTCACAACTGCTTTGATCGCCTTAAGGGCAAGCTTGGTGACATGGGGCGTGATGAGTATGACCGTCTTGCAAGCAAGTGGGATGCGGCTACTTTTGATGATGTTGGCGAAAATCTTGAAAAACATGCCGCGAAACACGGTGACGCCGACGACATTGCCAAATACATGCGCAAGGCCGATAACTTCAATTACAAAGGTGCAAAAAGCACGGGGAACCGGCCTGAATTTGGGGATACCACCAAGTGGGAACGAAAAAGTGGTGAATTTATCATCAAGAACAGCGATGGGAAAATTGTTACCTACGGGAATAATAACTACGGGAATAATTAGACATGGGAAATTTTTTTGACAGAGTGAGTAGGCTGGATGGAGAGTTATATAAGGCCGCAAAAAAGCTCAAAGGGGTGCTTGAAGACAAGGACCTCGGAAATCATGAGTTATTTTCTGATTGTATTTTTGGGGCTTTTTCATTTCTTTATAAGGGAAAGGTGCCGCGAGATGTGCCGAGTCGACTCCCAGGTTTAAGAATCGGCGTCCCATTCATGCAAATCCTAGTCCAAAAAGCCCAACCCAAATGGTCCGCGTTAGGACGGTATGCCTTTTTTGAGGTCATGATGCATTCTTGGGTGGTTCACCACATTAGTGGTTCAATTGAAGAGATTAAGAGCATACCTCATCAGATGTCGGAGTTTGAAGTCACGGAAGTTGGGCTTATCGCGTTCATTCTCCAGGATCTTGGCAACACTGAGTTTGCTTCAATCAAAATCAATTTTGAGCAACCGCTTTTGATATGCGAAGAAGTAGTTCTCCAGGGATTGGGTGGTGAGGTGTTTTTTTTAAAGTTTGAACAGGCGCGAGAAGCGTTCGCCAAACTTCAACCGCTGTTCGATACGCTGTGGACCGATAAACCACAAGATATCGTACTGCGTGGATACTTAGCTGGACTAGGGTTTTGCCTGAGTTGGCTAGAATTACAAAATACAAACTCATGAGCCACCTCATCTCCAAGGGGTGGTTCTTTTAGTTTACATAAATCATATTATCAGACGTCGATCTGTAGTACCAAAGTAGAGATGTCGTGTTTCACCAAAGTAGTAATGTCGCCTTTTGAGAAATCAGGAGGCGATTTTGTCTTTAGCAACATCAATGAAAAGAACCATCTGGTCGGAAATTCATGAAGTGGAGTCGGAAATTCATGAAGTGGAGAGGGGATGAAAAGTGAAGACATGGTGCGTGCTGCAGTCACTTCTTTGAACCAACATGGGGAGGAAGGTGTCCTGCGAATTGGAGTGTTGTTTGGGTTGATGCAAGAGCAAGGTTATCTCCCGACCCAAACTACGCTTCGCCAAAATCTCGCGAAATACGTGGATGAGGCCACGGAGCCTCTACTTGATTACCACCCAGGGGGATATTGGAGTGTTGAAGGTACTGATTTTGGTAAATGGAGCGCGAAGCGTCGCGGTCGCCCCAGTATTTCCGATTCGGTACGCTACCGCCTGTGGAGTCGGTCGGCTGGTCACTGCCAGTTTCCGGGATGCAACGAGGATTTAACCAGAGATGACCTTACGGCATCTTTCGGTGTTTTTGGTCAAATTGCTCACATCGTCGCAGCCAGTGAAGATGGCCCACGGGGCGATGCCGTGCGTTCAACACTACTCGCGACGGAGTACGAGAACCTGTTGATGCTGTGTTATCGACACCATCGTCAGGTTGATACCTACGTTGAGGCCTATCCAGAGTCGACCTTCAGGGATTTCAAGGTTCAGCACGAAGGTCGTGTTGTTCATGCGGTCACAATGTCCCCTGAGCAAGAGACTCGGCTGCTGTTCATCCGGGGAATTGTCGGTGGGAAGGAAGTCCACATCGAGCGATTTGAGGCTGAGAGAGCGCTTCCCCCTCGCTACAACCAAAATGCGGTCCTCGACGTTGACGTCAGCTCAGCGGTGCCAGACGAGGAAGCGAATTTGTACTGGGATAGTGCCGCCGAGATGCTGAAGCGCCGACTCTCGGCGGCCTTGGGCGTGGGAATTCTGAACCACCCATATCTGTCATTCTTCGCAATTGGGAGGTGGATTGATAAATATCGACGAAAAAATCAAACGTGAAATTTGTCGACTACAAGACTCGACCTCATCGAGTCTCTGCGGGTTTGATGAAAACGCTTCTGTCGACCGCACGCTCAATGGCTAAAAAGTATGACCTGCAAATAACGTTTGCGGGTGCTGAGACTGAACTCGACCTTGGCCATTTATGTGTTCCCGATATTTCCATCACACTTGGAACGGCCTACATGCGCACCAAGCAGACCGTTATGGACTGGACCCCATTTTGATTGTTGCAGCCTACAACGCGGGCGGCGTTTATGGCGATGATTCCAATCCGTGGAACCTGCGCACCTATGGGTTAGGACGGATTCCAAAATTTGCCGCATACGTCAACGATTGGCTTAGTCTGGAACCGTGACCTCACTCAAGGGTCGTCATCGAGATGGCCAGGCAGGAGCCTAGCGGACCGAGTCACGACCGACGATTCACCGACCGACGATTCGCCGCCCCGTCGATTCACCGCCCCGTCGATTCACCGACCCGTCGACCCCGACAACCGAATTCAGTCACAAGCCACATCATCTTCCATCTGCGTGAGTTTCCACGTAAGATGGCGGCCATGACTTTGCAGGATTTGTGCATGAAGATTTCATTGGTTCGAGTGGCCGTCGTTTTTGCAGCTTTGTTGGTGGCCTCGGGCTGCAAGCCAAGCTTCACTGATACCGCGTGTTCGACTGTGAACGATTGTTTTGTCGGCGAAGCCTGCGTGAGCGGTTCGTGTGTCAGTGATCCTGGTAACGACGCCGAATCCGACGCCGAAATCGACACCAACAACATGAGCGACGCCGGCGACGATGCCTCGGATACCTCAGATGCCTCGGACGCATCACTCGATAGCGACAGCGACGGCATCCCCGACACAGCCGACAATTGCCCGAACATCGCAAACCCCAATCAAGCCGATTTTGATGACGACACGATTGGCGACGCCTGCGATCCGGACCGTGACGGCGACACCATCGACAACGATGTCGACAACTGTCCCGATACGCCAAACCTCGACCAAGACGACGCAAATAATAACGGCAAGGGCGACGCGTGTGACACGGACTTCGACTCCGATGGCGTCGATGATATGGACGACAACTGCCCAGCAATTGCCAATCCTGGACAAGAAGACGCCGATAACGACGGCGACGGCGACGCCTGTGATATCGACCTGGACAACGACGAAATCTCAGACCTCGATGACAACTGTGTGGATGTCGCCAATCCAGACCAACTCGACTTTGATAATGACGGCGAGGGCGATGTTTGTGACTCCGACCGCGATGGTGATGGAGTTGAGAATTCGGTCGATAACTGCCCACTTGTTCCCAATGCGGGCCAGGAAGACGCCAACAGCAACGGCGTCGGCGATATCTGTGACAACGACAACGATGCAGACGGCATCACCAACGCCAACGATAACTGCCCAGACGTTGCCAACCCTGGCCAAGAGGACATCGACCTCGATGGGTTTGGCGAGGCCTGTGATAACTGCCCCGGCCTGACGAACTCGCTGCAAACAGACATGGACAGCGACGGTGTCGGCGATATTTGCGACAACTGTGTCGACGTGCCCAATTCAGCGCAGCTTGACGATGACGGCGACCTTTTCGGCAACGCCTGCGATAACTGTGTTGCCGACTTCAACCCCGACCAAGACAACACCGATGGTGATGCGGCAGGCGACGAATGTGATCCTGATATCGACAACGACACCGTCGACAATGCGGTGGACAATTGCCCCTACACTCAGAACCTCAACCAACTTGACTCGGATTTCGATGGTTTCGGGAACGTCTGTGATAATTGCGTCGGGATTTCAAACGCCGATCAGGCCGACGATGACGACGATAATGTCGGTGATGCCTGTGATAATTGTGCGAGTGTCGCAAATGCCGATCAGGCGGATACCGATGGAGATTTCTTGGGCGACGTCTGTGATAACTGCTCCCTCCTTTCGAATGCTGGGCAAGAGGATTTAGACGTCGACATGATTGGCGACGTTTGCGACCCAGACATCGACGGCGACGGATTCGCAAACGCCGTGGATTTCTGTCCCTTGATTTCGACCCTTGCCAACGTCGATTCCGATTCTGACATGGTGGGTGACGAGTGCGATAATTGCCCATTTGATTCCAATCCAACCCAAGCGGACACGGATATGGATGGAATTGGCGACGCGTGTGACCCGATGTGAGTGACTTCGAACTGCTTTTGATTCGTCATGGTGTGGCCGAGGAATGGGCGCCAGGTGGTGACTCCGAACGATCTTTGACCGAAGACGGCACTCTTCAGATCGAGGCGTCATCAGTGGGTTTGCTTAGCCTTGGGCTGCATATCGACGTCGCCATGTGCTCGCCGTTTGTGCGCGCCCGCCAGACGGCTGAAGTTCATTGTGCACGCCTTGGTGGAACGCTGGATTCGTGGGCAGGGCTGACGCCGTCATCCCCCGCGTCTGCCACGCGTGACGAAATCCTTCAGCGGGGGCGAAGCCTCGCACCAGACCGTCGAATGGCCGTATTTGGGCATAATCCCAATATCACCTCGGTTCTATCTTTGTTGGTGGCTGGACACGGTGCCGCGATGTTCAACGTTCGCCCTGGCGACGTGGCGCATCTCTTGATTCCTTCATCGATGCCCTTTGTTCGTGGAGAAAACCCTCCACGTGCCATTGTGTTGGGCTTTTATCCCTGCACGACCCTTGAGCGACTCGGAGCGTCCCTGAATTAGGTCGCTCAACGAAGCTGGAGCTCACCTGCAGAAATTGGAGCCCGCTTGAAAAAGATCGTGTTTTTGGCCGTTTTCACGGGCTACAGCCTTCTCTTAGGGGCGTGCACTACCACTCCCAAGACCGTGCCAGAAGTGGCGGTCGTCGCGCCTCAGCCCGGCGCGGAGCGCTGGTATGGCGACGCACTCTACCTTCCCGAAGGCTCGCCAATCGTGCTCAGCGCACGTCCGCAGGCACTTATCCAGGGGCTTGTGGAACTCGCGGATTGGGCTTCGGACCCTGAACTTTACGCGGACAAGACCGGTCCCAATATTTCCCCTCTTTTTGTTCTGGATCGCCTTTTTGGCGATGACATCACTCGCACCGCCGCTTGGGCCAGGTACGGGTTGGACACCAAGCGAACGGTGTATTTTGGGTTCGCGGCGGCGTCCGTAGACGCGTTGCGTTTTGTCGATGAAATCGAGGCGGCCCTCTCGACAAAAATAGGAGCCGGGACGACACCGCTGCTGGAGGCACTGAGTTTAGAAAAGCTTACGCCCGGCCTCCACAGCGAGATTCTACGCCGCACAGCTGGGATTCAGCCCTCTATTGCAGCAAGAATCGTTATTCCGGCGTTGGATCCGGGAGCACTCGTCGGTTTTATCGAACATCAGGCGCTCATTTTTGGCTGGGTTCGGGTTTCTCCCGAAGATGCCGAACCCCTCAATATAGGCGTTCTGGGCCGCGCATACACCCATCCCGACTTTGAGATGCCGGCCTTCTCGATGCGAGTGGTCAACGACGTGGTCCTGGTCGACGGCGTGGTCCTTGGGCCTCAAGGCTCCAGTGTCATCGCCGAGTCCGGGCAGGGGCAATTGGCCGCTCTGAAAACCTGGTTAGAAGGCTCAAAGGCGGGCCGACCGAGTGCTCCTAGAATCATTAAAGACACCGATCTTGCCATCGGTCTCGACACGCTCGAAGCATCGCGCTTGGTCCGCCTCAGGGGCTACCAGCGCGCTTTGGCGATGGTTTCGCGAGTCGATGCCAAGAAGCGCGATGACATGTTGCTCTTTGGGCTGCGTGAAACCCTGATGAGTGCGCGCGCGTGGGAGCTGCGAGCCGACGAACTGCCTGGCGTGGCGTATTCATTGACGGTCGGCGCCCAAGAAAGCACCGAAGCGCTGGAATTCGAAATGACGATGTTCACCTCACCTACCGCGGAACGCGTGGTGGTGCCGCCCTCTACGGTAGGATTGCGAATCCACGATCAGGGGCTCGGCGCGTCTTTCAGCCTGGCTCCATTCAACGACGAGGCCTGGAAGAAGCTCGTTTCCATCGCTGACCCCGCTCAAACACTCGACATTTTGGACTCAGGCGACAGCGATCCGGTTCTCTTTAATCTTGCCCTGCCACGGCTGATTTTGGTGATTTTGGGCAATCTCGTGAGCGCTGGGCCGAATTCTTTGAACCCGATTTCCGAGATCGTCAGTGCTGTCCCAAGCCTTGAACGTGTTGAGTTCGTGTGGGTGGGGGATGCCATCGATGCCCAGCGCAAGCTGGTGCTGCTGGCGACGTTTTTGCCTGGTGTCAGCTCCGCCGATCGAATCGCATCCTCTGCTCATCTGGCAACCTTTGCAGCGTCGCTCGCCGGCTTGGAACGTAGCCCAACACCGCTCTGGATCGGTGTGGAGCCGAGCCCTATTGGTCTTGTGAATGCCCCTGGCCATGCCGTGATGACCGATGAATATTTGCTCCTGGGAATTGGGTTGGAGGCCGCCGAACTCGAAGCCGAGCGGTCGCTTCTGGTGGCAGACTCCGAGACCTATGCCGTGCATTTCCGGGCTGAGCCATCGACCTGGATCCCGTTATTATCCCAATTCCCGATTCAATCGCTGATGAAATTCGATGGCGCCACGCTTGCGCAGCGCCTGGGACCCGTCGAAGTCACGATGGCGCCCGAAATCGAAGGAAAGACTCAGAGCCTTCGATGGAGAATCCAGTGGAAGCGGCCTCCGCGACTGTAGTACGGTGCCCGAGTGAATGAACTTTTTACAAAATCAGGGCTGGAAGGGCTTTCGGAGGTATCCGAGGAACTCGACTCCAATCGTTGGAAAATTCGCTTCGAGGCGATCGTTGCCGCGCTGTCCGCTGTTGCCGCACGACGCGAGAGCCTAACCGAGTGGCTCACGGTGTGGTTGCCAGCCGGCATGGCCCTGCAGAAGCTTGGGATGACTCTTGGGAGCCTCTTGTTCTCGCTCTCAACGGCGATCAAAGGGGCATCGGAACCCGATGTTTTCAAACACGAAGTTTTGAGCACTCTGCGTGAAGATTTCGAAGACGTCGTCGAAACTTTTCCTGATGCCAGCCAATGGCTCCTTGGTGTCGATGAGCTGGACCATTTGATTCGAGCCATCATCGAGGATCCCTCGGCGCGCGCGACGATGACCGAGGTCGGCTCGGCGGTAACCAAGCTGCTTGACGATGTGATCGGTCGGATGCTTGAGGTGATCTTGCACGATGGGGAATCGCATTCTGTCGACGTTGCGGGTATGACCCATTGGATTGAAAACCTTGAGGCCATCATTCAGTCGGCACTTGACCGAGTGAATGCTGATGGAAGGCTGTTTTTTCGTTGATGGAAACTATCTTACAAAGTTTTGCGGCGGGTGGAGTCTGGATGTGGGTCATCCTGATTCTTGGGATCATTTCGTACCTGACCTCCGTCGTCGCGCTCGCGTTTCTTGCCGTGTCTACCCGTAAGCGTTTGCGCTTGGCGTTGATTTGGTTGGGGGTCGTGCTCTTGGTCTTTGGCATTTCGATCTTTGTGATCGGTGTGGTCGCCTACGGCGTGGGCATGTCCCAGGTGGAACACGCTCTGGCTTTTGTGGAAGCCAGCCTCGTGGAACGCGCAAGAGAACAAGGCACCCGCGAAGCGATGTTGCCCTTGAATTTCAGCCTGATTATCGGCGGTTTTCCGACCTTGGTCGGACTCGTGTCGCTGATTCGTGGTCTCAAGACGCCCCGTAAACAGTGAGCAGTTAGCAGTGAGTTGTGAGCGGTTTGTGCTTTGGTCCGCAGGCCCTATGGCCTGCATTGCGATTTGTGTTTGGTCCGCCGGGCTCCAGCCCGGCTGGCGATTTTGTAATTGGTACGCCGGCCTCCAGCCCGGCTTATGATTTGGAGTCTAAGTGAAGCGTTGGATCGTCGGGATAATCTTGTGTTTGGGCATGTCGAGCTCGTCTATGGCTCAAGACGTGGTTCCCAAGGAACGACCCGCCATCACCACCGGAAAAGCCTCAAAAATTGGTCCAGAAAAACCATCCAAGTCGAAATTCAGCGATGACGGTTGGGGCCTAAAATTCAAAATTCCATCTGGCTGGGTTGCGCAGAAAAGCGCCGACGGAATCGTTCTTTCATCGCCTAAAAATGCCGGATTTATTCTGGTCTTTCCGCATACCGCGACCTCGACAGACGAACTCATGGAGGGCGCGAGCGAAGGCATGATCATCGACGGGAAAAACTATCTTCGCGTGATCGGTGAGCCGCGGTCGTTTTCCAAATCAGGCGTGAGCGCCAAGTTTGGCGGGGTTTTCGATGGAAAGGATAAAATGAAGGGCTACGCCGTCGGCGTTGTCTCAAAATTTGGCGACGGCGCTGTCGTGCTCGCTGTTGTTCAAGAAGCCGACTCTGACGACAAGGATCAGAAGACGGTCGAGACGATCGCAAAGTCCATCAGGTTTTCTAAACCGCGGGTCCCAACTAAGGTGAAAGACTGGAAAAAAGAACTCGGTGGTTCGAAGCTCGAATACTTGGCGTTTTATCGAAGCTCCGGATTTGGCGGGGATTCAGGAAGTACCTCAAAAAATAATACGATTATTCTTTGTCCAGACGGCTCGTTCCTATTCCGTGACCGTGGTCATGCCCCGATCAGCACCTATAATGGCGGCGGCCTCCCTTCGCCCCAAGACGATATTCTGGGTCTTTGGGACGTCGAATCGACCGACGAAAAGACGAGTTTAATTTTGAATTTTGACGGCGGAAAAACTGGCACTTATATCGTGGACTATGACTCTAGGGTTATGAAACTCAACAGTCATCGCTACTACTGGTCGCCAACGAAATGCCGATAACGGTGAGCGGTTGGCAGCGAGCGGTGGTAAACGCGGTGGAAAACCGACGGAACGAGAACACCTATGTCACTAAAGTTTCTCGTTAGTTTGGGGCTCGCCACTTCGTTGTTCATGCCTGCAATCCCTGTGTGTGCGGGGGAATTGGGGGCGACCGCTTCGGCCGCCTTCGCTTTGACTTTAAGGGGGCGCTTCGGGTTCATGTATGCGGCAGACATCGAATGGGCGTTGTCGAATCACTTATCAATCGGCGGTCGCGTCGAGCAATTCAACGCAGATAGTTTGAGCTCTGATGGTATGGTTTACGATGGAGACTATATGGACGGCCGTGCCGCCGGAGCACAGGTTCGTTATCGATTTCGTCCAAACAAGACGATTGACCCCTACGCCAGCGGCCGACTCCAATTGATGTGGGGCACTCGCGGTCCGGGCGATATTAGCCCTGCAAGCGACCACGTAACATTGGCTCCTGGTTTAGAGTTAGGTGTGGACTTTTGGATCGGGCAATTTCGAATCGGTGTTTTTTACGCCCTCGACGTGCCCCTGGCCGACTACAACGAATTTGGTGGTGCGCGCGTCAATTATCTTATCCCCGCTCTACGAATCGGGGTCTCATTCTGAGTGCCCAGGATTCTCATACCGCCCGCATATTAAACCGAGCAAATCCAATGCCGCTGAAGTCTCGCATCACCCTTATTATGGCCGTTTTCCTAATCCTCCTGACAAGTCCCCTTGCCGCTCAGGAGGTCGCCGCGACCGTGTCCGGAAGCCTGATTGGCCAATCCGAGTGGTTTGTACCCATAGGTCTTAGATTCGGCGTCGATCTGGAATGGGGATTGACGGACCACTGGATGCTCGGCGGGCATGCAGGCTACTTTGATGCCGGATCCAGTTCTTCGGACCACGCCTCGTACGACCGCGAGATCTTGTCGGGTTATGCCGCGGGTCCGCAGATGCGTTACCGATTCCGGCCCAACAAGACGATCGATCCCTATGTGAGCGGGCGCCTTTCGCTGATGTACGGCGCTCGTGGCTACCATTACGAAAAGACCGAGCATTTGACGATCGCGCCGGGAATCGGGGTTGGCGTGGATTTTTGGCTGGGCCGGTTCAGGGCAGGAGTCTTCTACGAAGCCGATATGCCGTTGTCCTCGTTCGACGACTTCGGGGGCATTTTGTACACACTCTATTTCCCTGGTGTACGACTTGGAATCGCTTTTTAGTTCACGCAACTAGCGGACCGAAAGCAGCCGAACTTCCAACTTCTTCATGTCGTCGCGAATTCGGGCGGCAGCCTCGAAGTTCAGATTATCCGCGGCATCGCGCATCTTCTGTCGTAGGCTCGACATTTCTTTTTCGATGTCCGTGGCCGTCGCGTCTTCAAAATCGAAGACCACTCCCGAACCGGATTCATATTCTTCCTCGTCGTCGGGAACATGGCTCTCAAGGTCGTGGATCTTCTTGATGATCGTCTTCGGCGTGATGTCGTGTTCGATGTTGTAGGCGTGCTGGATTTCCCGCCGTCGGTTGGTCTCTTCGATCGCGTATTTGATCGAATCGGTGATTTTATCGGCGTACAGAATCACCATGCCGTCTGAATTTCGAGCCGCTCGCCCGATCGTTTGAATCAATGACCGTGCGGACCTCAAAAAACCTTCTTTGTCTGCGTCCAAAATGCCGACCAGCGACACCTCAGGGATGTCGATGCCCTCACGCAAAAGGTTGATGCCAATCAGGACGTCGAACACCCCCTTACGCAGGTCTCGAATAATATTCATGCGCTCGATCGTGTCGATGTCACTGTGCAGGTATCGCGTTTTGATGCCCAGTTCGGTCAGGTATTCGGTCAAATCTTGGGACATGACTTTGGTCAGTGTGGTCACCAAAACGCGCTCGTTTCTTTCGACCCGGAGGCGGATTTCGCCGTAAAGGTCGTCGACCTGCTCCACGGCGGGGCGGATCTCGATCCGTGGATCCAAAAGTCCGGTCGGTCGAATGATTTGTTCGACGACCACGCCCTCGGTTTGCTCCAACTCAAAATTTCCAGGCGTCGCGGAAACATAGATCAGCCTTCCGACACGCTCTTGCCATTCTTCGAATTTTAGTGGGCGATTATCGAGCGCGCTGGGGAGGCGGAAACCGTGTCCAACCAAGGTTTCTTTACGTGCACGGTCCCCACGAAACATGCCGCCGATCTGCGGAATCGTGACGTGCGATTCATCGACGATCACCAAATAATCTTTGGGGAAATAATCCAAAAGACAGGGCGGTGGTTCGCCCGGTTTTCGTCCCGAAAAATGCCGAGAATAATTCTCGATTCCGCTGCACGAACCTTGAGTAACGATATTCTCGAGGTCGAATTGGCAGCGTTGTTCCAAACGTTGCGCCTCGACCAATTGGTTGTTGGCGATCAGTTCTTCCAAACGTTCGCGAAGCTCAATTCGAATGCTGTCGATCGCGGCCTTTTTTCGCTCGGGCGTTACGACGTGGTGGGAGTTTGGATAGATTGCGATCTTTGGCAATTCTTCAAGCCGTTTGCCGCGCAACGGGTCGATTTGCCAGATGGACTCGACCTCGTCGCCAAAAAACTCAACCCGAATTCCGATCTCGCTTTCGTAAGCTGGGAAAATCTCGACGATGTCGCCGCGAACGCGAAAGGTACCGCGATGGAAGTCGCGATCGTTGCGCTCGTACTGGGCATCGATGAGTTTTCGAAGCAGGCCGTTTCGCTCGATCTTCATCCCTTTTTCGAGCCAGACCAGCATGTTGTAATAGGCTTCGGATGAGCCGATGCCGTAAATGCAGGACACGCTGGCCACGATGATGACGTCGTCACGACTTAGCAGCGAAGACGTCGCACGATGACGCAAAAGGTCGATTCGGTCGTTAATCGCCGAGTCTTTTTCGATGAACGTATTCGTCGAAGGGATGAACGCTTCGGGCTGATAATAATCGTAATACGAGACAAAATATTCGACCGCATTATGCGGGAAAAATTCCGTGAACTCGTTGAAGAGCTGCGCGGCGAGCGTCTTGTTGGGCGCCATCACAAGCGTTGGGCGGCCGATCTCCTGGATCACGTTGGCGATCGTGTACGTCTTGCCAGTCCCCGTCGCGCCCAGGAGCGTTTGACACGGCTCCCCTTCTTTGAGGCCCTTGAGCAACTCAGCAATGGCGCGTGGCTGGTCGCCCTTTGGGGAGAACGGAGATTCAAGTTTGAAGGGGGACTCTGTCATGTTGCTTCGTGCCGCGTAGGTGCTCGGTGTAAACGGATGTTCAGTACCACTTTATGCCTGGACTCCGCAATACCGGTCCGAGATGGGTCAAACTGCTGCGCAAGATGCGGTATTCCCCACGAGACAGGCGATTCGTTTGTGGTAAATTACCTCAATACAGTGGCTGTCGTGGGGAAAACTTTATGACGATTTTCTTTATTGTGCTCGGCGTGCTCGGCCTCGTTGCCTATGCGGTGGTGCCGAATTGGACTCGCTCGACCACCGAAGACCGGCTGCGTGAATGGGCGAGAGGCCGTGGTTATGAGATCATCACCATGCACATCGCCTCGCACAGCGAACGCGCTGCGTTTCAAAACCGTTACACAGCTCCCGGTCAGGTGGTTTACGTTCCGGGTCGCGCCGAAGTTAGATTGCGACACGTGATGCGAGACGTTGAAATTCAGGGCCGTTTGGTCTGGGATAGCGGGATGACTGGAATCAAAAACATCGATTTCATCGAGTCCCGGGTCTTTTCGAGTGACGAGCCAGCCGTATCGGCACTTATCGTCGGAGGAGATACCGAGGCTCAAGTCCTGGCTGAAGTGAATCGCCGTCTGGATGGCATCACAAGCCAACCCAATTGGATGGAGCCCTATGACCTAGACGGTTCGGGGCATGTGGACGAAGAGGAGTGGTCCATTCTTCGCGGAGATATCATGGCTCAGGTTCGAGGCGAAATTGGCGATCCAGGAGTTCGCTCGGTTTCGACTCCTGAGGAGGGCGCCAAGCCAGTGCGGCGACTTCCAGCGCCGGTGGTTAACGACGACGATGACGGCGTTCTGTGGTGATCTTGCACGTGTTCTTGAGTTCCAAATCGAGCCTTGAACCACCCCCGGTCATTGCGCCATAGTGCCTCACGAACCATTTACGGATTCGATGAGGCGATGATGGATGTACTTTTAGTTGTGCTTCTTTTGGGGATGATCGCTTTCGGCAACGATTTTCAAATCAAGTTTAACACCGAAAAATCACTTCGGCGTTGGGCTGCCTCCCAGGGCTTTGAGGTCGTGGAAATCGAAGTCATCAAATACCCCGCAACTGGCAGGGCCAATCCTCACGACGGACTCGCCAAAGCGGTGTTGATTCCCGCTGGCGAGGAGACCAAAATTTCGCGAGAACTAAGCTGGAATGTTGGTTTTATTGGCATCGTCTACATCAAATTTATTACGCCGCCCCCCGCCCAACCCGAAGCGCTCGGCGTCGAACTTGATCTAGATCAAAATCATTTAAGCAAACTGTCACATGAGGGCAAAAGACCTGCTCTCGAGCCAAGTCACGACAAAGACGAAGTTCTCTGGTGACCCAGGTTTCAGGGGTCAAATTGTTGCGGCGCAATTTCTCGGAAGGTGGATACTAAGTATGGTAGTTTATATGAATTCAAGCCCATTTTCCGCGCCGTGCCCATCATGACCTTAGCAGTTTTTACCCTCGTAATCTTGTTTGTCGTCATATTACCCGGCCCCAAGCTATGGGCGCGCGCAACGACCGAGCAAGCTCTGCGCGATTGGGCCAAGGGCCGTGGCCTTGAAATCATCAGCATTCATATCGCAAGTTTTGGGGGGCGCCCGCCCTTTCAACGAGGAAACGTCAATGAACGGCTTCCTTGGTTTCCCGGCCGTGCCCAAGTCAAGATGCGTCGTTCATTGCAAGGCACAGAATCCGAGGGGCGTTTGGTATGGGATACTCGCATGTACTCGATCAGCAATATCGAGTTCATACCGGCGCGTGTGATTCTGCCCGACCAGCCCGCGGTTTCGGGGCACCTCGTGGCCGACGCCTCGGAAGCCGACGTGCTGACCGAGGTTAATCGAAGGTTAGACAGCATCACCAGCAAACCAAACTGGATGACACCTTACGATTTGGACGGTTCAGGCCACGTCGACGAAGAGGAATGGTCGATCCTCCGGGCTAATGTCATGGCGGAGGTCCGTGGTGAACTGGGGGACCCAGGAGTTCAGGCGGTCTCGAAACCAGTCCAGGTCTCCACTCTCCCAGCGCCTGCGAAGCAGGACGACGATGAAGAAGAAGTTCTTTGGTGAGAGGTTTTGATGGATTATTTGATTTGGATTTTCATCATTATGACGTTGCCATTGATGATCGCCAACTACGTTCGCGTGCACGATAACGTCGAGGGTGAACTCAGAAAATGGGCGCAGAGCAGCGGATTTCGGGTAATTTTATTTGAGTTGACCACTGAAAAATACAACAGCCTATTCGGAGAGGCTCAGGTCCTCGTTTGCGACTCCGACGACCGCGAAATACCCGGCCGACTGACCTGGAAATATGGAAATTTTGGTCCAATGAATATTGAGTTTTTTCCGGCTCGATCCATTTCAAACGCCGAACGTCGCGCTCACACCCCCGATGCAAATTTGGACGAAGAGCGTCTGGCCACGCTCTATATCGACGACGATCGCGAAGCCCAGATTTTGAACGAAGTGAACAGTCGTTTGGACCGCATCACAAGCCAGCCTGGCTGGATGGAGCCCTACGATCTGGACGGCTCCGGCCATGTCGACGAAAAGGAATGGTCGATCCTGCGTGGAAATATCATGGCCGAAGTTCGCGGCGATCTGGGCGATCCAGGTGTTCGTTCAGTTTCGACCCCCGCTCAGGACCACGCGGGGGAGAGGCTTCCCGCCCCTGTCGTGCACGACGATGATGACGAAAATCTTTGGTGAGAGGCGCTGATGTTTTGGCTGTTTGTTTTTATTGTGGTGTTGGGTATCGGCAACCATTTTCGTGTTCGTGCCAACGTGGAATCGAGCCTCAGAACGTGGGCACAAGGAAGCGGCTACCGGGTGGTCTCACTTGAGGTGACCCAACATGCGGTCACGACCCGGCATCGTGTCACCCCGGGCGCAGCACAAGTGGTTCTGGTACGTCGTGATCTCGACATCGAGATCCCTGGTCGCCTGTCTTGGAATTCGGGACTTTTTGACATCGGATCGATCGAGTTCCATCCAGCTCGCGCCATTTCAAACGCGGAACGCCGAGCACACACCCCCGATGCAGTTCTTAACGAAGAACGCCTGTCGACCCTCTACATCGAAGACGACGGCGAGGCGCAGGTCCTGAGCGAAGTGAACCGCCGACTGGACAGCATCACCAGCAAACCAAACTGGATGGAGCCCTACGATTTGGACGGGTCAGGCCATATTGACGAAGAGGAATGGTCGATCTTGCGTGGAAATATCATGGAAGAAGTTCGCGGGGAGCTTGGTGAGCCGGGGGTTCGTTCCGTGATGACACCCGCACAGGGCGTGGACGCCGTGCAGAAACTGCCCGCTCCTGTAGTGCAGGAAGACGACGAAGAGGACGTTCTCTGGTAATTCGGTGAACTGTGTTTACTTTGTGAATATTGTTTACTAATCTGTCCGCAGAGGAGGTAAACATGTTTCATATTCTTGCATTCTTCATCGGCGCGGCGGTTTGGACGATTTCCGAATACACGTTGCATCGTGGCTGGGGTCATAAGGGCGGCGCCAAGAACGCGTTTTCGGTCGAGCATCTGCATCACCACGCAGACACGATGTACTTCGCGCCCTCTTGGAAAAAGGGCTTGGCCGCCGTCGCGATCGTATCGCTGCTGGCGCCTCCTCTTTACCTTTGGCTTGGCACCGTCGGGATCGCAGCTTCCGTCGGATTTGTGGTCATGTATTTGGCGTACGAATTCATCCATAAACGCCTGCATACCCACCCACCCAAAACCCGCTATGGCGTTTGGGCTCGCAAACATCACCTCTACCACCACTTTTCGCGGCCACAACTCAACCACGGCGTGACTTCGCCGATCTGGGATTTTGTGTTTAAAACGCTGGAAGTCCCCGCCGTAATTCGTGTTCCAAGGCGAATGGCATTGCCATGGATGCTGGATGAAAACGGCAACCTTTGGCCAGAGTTTTCATCGGATTTTGAGCTCGTGGGCAAAATCAAAGCGTCCAAACGCAAGGCGCAGACCGCAGCGTCTAATGCGGATGAAGATGCTCCGCAAGCCGTCGAGATTGCGCTCGCGCCTTGATAAGAAAGGTGCGACCTGATTAACTTCCGCCTTTATCCCGGTCATCAGGATTTTTGGATGAAGCGATCGCTCTTTTTACTGATTTTCCTCTGCGCATGCAGCGACGACAAAACCGACCCCATTGCACAAATGGATGCAGGGGCTGACCTCGCTGGCGACCAGAGCACAGCCGACACCGGCACCGACTCTACCGCTGACATGGAGGTCGTCGACCCCAACGATCCGGGACTAAATCTGACTCCCGCACAAGCGGGTGTGTCGGAGGATGGTGCCGCGGTCGCAACGTTGGAAACCAGCGGCGCGCGAGTAGGGCGAATCCTGACCAATGAGACCGGATTCCACGGCCTGTGGGCTCATTGCCGTAACGGCGATTTCCGACTCTACAACGAAAAAGTCGAAGTCTGCATCCAAGCGGAGTCCACCAATCGAAACGAAATGTTCTCGGGTGGATCGATCGTCGACCTGCACATGCGCGGCGATACGTCGGAAGATGTTTTTGACCTTCTAAAGCCGCGTACTGGATTTAATGTCCAATTTGCGAGTTCGGTCAAAGTCGTGCGCGACGGCACGGATGGCGGACCAGCTGTGCTTCGAGTCACGGGATACGATTCACCCGTCGCCTATATTTTAGGCATCGTGGGCGGAACTATTTTTAAAACGGATGGGTTGGATTTCACCACGGAATATCGGCTTTGGCCGGAGTCGACTGAGGTCGAAATCGTTTCATGGCTGCATAATCCGCTCGAAGTCAGCAAGAATATTACGCCCGGTGAATGGCTCGCCCCTGGCGATCGCACCGAGCCGTTTCGCGATAAATACGGCGCATCTGCGACCAACCTTCGCTACGGATGGATTTCCTCCGTCGGCGAACAGAGCTCGACTTCTTGGTACGGCGAGTCACCCATGGCGATCGATGAGTTGCCGTTCTCGGACGTTAATCCTTGGCTCCTCACCAAATTTGAACCTCGCCCGTTGCCACCCAAAGAAACCTACGCCTGGCGACGCTGGCTTGGAATCGGCGATGGAAGCTTGTTGTCGACCCAGTATGCCCGTCAGCAGCGATTTCAGGGGACGCAGCCGACTCCACGTAAGATCATCGTGAAGGACGCCGCTGGAGTGCCGCAGGCGGGCCGTCGCGTGCATCTTGAGTCCAAAGGCGATGGTGCTGCGCTGGCTTTCGGCATCACGGACCAAAACGGCGAGCTCTTGAGCGCTTGGAATCAGGCTGCGAGCCTCACCGTCGAGCCGATTCCGGGATTTGAACCCACGACGATGATGGTCGATGGCGCCCCGGGTGGCGGAGACGTGACCGTCGATGTTCCGACCTCGGCGCGCTTGCGGGTTTTGGTTCAAGAAGGCGGCCAACCAGGCCACGCATTGGTTCGCGTTCGAGCGACCGGTGTTGAAAGTGAGTTTTTTGCTCCGCACGGTTCGGGTGAAATGCTCCTGGCCCCAGGCACCTATACCGTTCAAGTCACGCGAGGCCTTGAGTATGACCTGATCGAAGAAACCGTCGAAGTGACGGAGGGCGGAACTGACCTGAACGTGGAGCTCGTCCGTTCGGTCGATACCGCCGGCTGGATTGCTGCCGATTTCCATCAGCATATGGAGCCCAGCTCGGACTCGGCGATCTACATCCGTAATCGCGTGATCGATAATGTCTGTGAAGGCATCGAGTTTGTTGCGCCCACCGATCATGATGTTGTGACCGATTTGCAGCCCTATATCGATGAGCTTGGTTTTACTCAGGACCTGAATTCATTTGCGGGCCTTGAGGTCAGTCCTCGAACAGGACATGTCGGCGTTTACCCCATGCCTTACGACACTCAAAAGCGTGGCAATGGAACGATTGCATTGGCCTACATGGATGGAGCGCAGGCCAAGTACCGACCCATTCCAGAGATTTTCGCCGCAGCTCGAGCGCTGCCGACCAATCCGGTGGTTCAATTGAATCACCCGCGCGGTGGGACTTCGCTCTTTGACAATACGGGCTACGATCCAGCCGTGGACGATCCACGGACGTTCACGAAAAACGATTGGTCGACTGATTTCGACACGATGGAAATCATCAATCGTTTTAATTCAACCTGCGCAACCTTCGGTGACCTCGCGTCTTTCTTGAATGTGGGGCTTAAAAAGACCGGTCTTGGAAATTCAGATTCACATACACTGAACGGCAACCCAGCCGGCGTGCCACGAAATTATTTGAAGATTGATTCGGCTCCAGGCCAAATTGACGGTGCTGCCGTGACCGCTGCGATGAAGGCTGGTCAGATCACCGTTGGCGCCCACGCATTTATCGACTTTTCTGATGCCATGCTTCCTGGCGACACCGTGACAGGCGTCGACCACACGTTTAACGTGCGCGTTCAAACGCCCTCATACAGCCAGGCGACCCGTCTGCATGTGATCGTAAATGGTCAAATAGTTCAAACTCTAGATCGCTCCGGAGATAACGGAAACGATTTTGATGAAGCGATTACTTTGAACTTCACCAAGGATTCGTGGGTTGTCTTTTTTGCCGTCGGGCCCCGCGCTAACGCCTGGGAATACGGCGACGCCACGCTCGCCTTCACCAACCCAGTTTACATCGACATCGATGGCGCGGGTTGGACGCCTCCTGGCATGCAGACTCTGATGCTCGAAGCCCTGAACGAAACCGGCTTCTGCAACTAGGTCGGTTTTCGGTTTTCGGTTTTCGGTTTTCGGTTTTCGGTTTTCGGTTTTCGGTTTTCGGTTTTCGGTTTTCGGTTTTCGGTT
>Ga0100393_10000291_pt1 | contig 56939 bp, 49 predicted proteins | sample CryGeymeta201517_FD_81546 | JGI IMG/M metagenome (GOLD analysis project Ga0100393, IMG submission 81546) | Groundwater microbial communities from Crystal Geyser aquifers in Utah, USA - Crystal Geyser metaG 2015-17 | ecosystem: Environmental > Aquatic > Deep subsurface > Groundwater | place... | reverse complement strand
GTTATTCTGGTGCTTTACGGCAAAGCGCCTACGCGGGCTACGCCCGTCGGGCGCACCACTTGTTCGTTATTCTGGTGCTTTACGGCAAAGCGCCTACGCGGGCTACGCCCGTCGGGCGCACCAGTGTTTGCGCGAAACCGTTGCGATCAGCAAAGCGCCTACGCGGGCTACGCCCGTCGGGCGCACCAGCGTTTGCGCGAAACCGTTGCGATCAGCAACGCGCCTACGCGGGCTACGCCCGTCGGGCGTACCATTCACCACGCTTCGACCTCCCATCGCGGCCCGTGCCTACGCCTGTTACCGTGTAGGCTTCAGGTCATGCACCGGTCGAGGCCCGCATCATGAGCAATGCCAGCAAGAACAACGGCAACCTGTCGCGAAACGCCGATGACGAGCAACGCCATCTGGCGGTGCTGATTGATGCCGACAACGCACAGGCTGCGGTGATCGAGGGCTTGCTGGCGGAAGTGGCCAAGTTCGGGGTGGCCAGCGTCAAGCGCATCTATGGCGACTTCACCTCGCCGCAATTGACCCGCTGGAAGAAGGCGTTGCTCAAGCACTCGATCAGCCCGGTGCAGCAATTCGCCTACACCAGCGGCAAGAATGCCACCGACAGCATGCTGATTATCGACGCGATGGATCTGATGTACACGCGCCGCTTCGACGGTTTTTGTCTGGTATCCAGCGACAGCGATTTCACCCGCCTGGCGCAGCGGCTGCGCGAGGAGGGGCTGACGGTGTACGGGTTTGGCGAACGCAAGACCCCCGATCCGTTTGTGCAGGCCTGCGACAAGTTCATCTACACCGAGGTGCTGCGCGCCGAGACGCAAACGGCGGATAAATCGATGCCGACGACGAGCAAGGCGGCAAGCAAGCCGTCGGGCGCAGCCAAAGCCAGCGCCAAGGCGGTGGTGAAAGCCGCAACACCCAGCAAGACCACGACACCGGCGACTACCGAGCCTGCGACTGGTCCGCTGCCACCGCCACTGGCACTGATCCGGCAGGCGATCGAGGATGCGTCGGACGAGCTGGGTTGGGCAAACTTGGCGCCGGTCGGAGCGTATTTGAACAAGGTCCGCCCGGATTTTGATACCCGCTTGTACGGTTACCGCAAGCTCAGCGACCTGATCAAAAGCCAGCCCAGACACTTCGTGGTGGAGGAGCGTACGGTATCGGGCAGCAGCGGCAAGGCGCTATTCGTGCGGGTAGCGGGCTAGCCACCGGTCAACGTATCGAGCCGTTCGCGCAGTTCTTCCAGCGCCTGTTCCAGCGCCTCGACGCGGGCTTCGAGTTCGCCGCGTCGGGGCGCGCTGGTGCTCGCGGCGGCTTGCGCATAGCGCTCCACATCGACCGGCCCGCACAGCAGATGCATGTAGCGATCCTCGCGCTGCCCGCCCAACCGACCGAGCCGGATCGCCAGCGCCGGGCTGCGCTGGGTCAGACGTTCCAGCGTTTGCTGCACATCGTCGCTGTCGCTGAATGGGGCCAGACGTTCGCTGCGCGCATGCAGCTCGGCGAGAGTCTGCGGGCCACGCAGCAGCAGCAGTGCCAGCAGCGCTTGTTGCTTCGCGGTGAGCGAGTACACCGCGGCGAAACGGTGTTCGTAACGCTGCGCGCGTGAACCATGGTTGGCGAGCACCAGGCGGCGATCCTCAAGCTCGCGCAGCGCATGGCCGACCGCGCCGGGTTCCAGCTCCAACACCGGGTCGCGGGCAGTCTTCTGATTGCAGGCCAGCACCAGCGCATTGGCAGTCAGTGGATAATTTTCCGGCGTCGTCGCCTGTTTCTCGATCAGGCAACCCAAGATGCGTGCTTCGATGGCGCTCAGGATGGGCAGTGCGTCGGTGGTGTGGGGCGTTGCGGGATCCATCGGTATCTCATCGGGTGCGGGGGGTACGGTACGCTGTCGTAGGATGGGTAGAGCGAAGCGAAACCCATAAATTCTCGGCAACTGCCCATGCCGACAGCATGGGTCGCTGACAAGGCTAGCCTCGAAGTATGCGCTTCAATGCGAGTAGCGAGAGACACGGGCTTGCGCTTGTTTGGCAGGTTCGCGCGCCGCGTAATAGTGGGGCCATGTAACTTGCCAGAAGCCCAATACCAGATGAGAAATGAGCCCTACCAGCAGCACCTCCATGGATGGAGCGCTGGCGGGATCGATTCGGTGCCACAACAGCCCAGACCAGTAGCCAACGCCGACCACGTAAACCAAGGCTGACATCCAACGTTGCGCCAGCGTAGGTGCGGCGCGCAAGTCCGTTGCGCATCGTCGACATTCGAAGGGCCACCGTGAATCATCTTTCCCGGGCCGGCACAACCAGTGCATGCGCGGTCCGCGCCAGTCAAAGCGATGACCACAGGCGGGGCAGGTACTCTTGATCATGGAGCGCGATCGTGGTTCATCGTTCGGTCATCGGGTTGTGGGCTGAGACCACAACATACCGATGCAGCCGCCATGCGAGCGGCGCGGCAAGCAGCAAGCCCAAGAGGGCTGCTGTCACGAGGCGTTGCGGCCATGGCCCGGAAGCGATGATATTGATGCCGAACAGTGTCATGGCGCTGCCCGTCAGCAGCAGGCCAGCCGCCAGCGACCGAAAATTGCTGCGCAGTTGCACGCCGCAGTACGGACAGTAGCTACGCGGCCATGCAAGTCCAAAGCGTCGCGGCGCTGCTTCAGCATCATCGCGGCGCAGCACACGCCATGGCAGGTCGTGTTGACACACCGGACACGCCCGAGAGTGCTTCATAGCCCCCCATGAAAGTCTAGCCATGGCGACAGGTTATCAAACCGGGATTGGGGACCCAAGCCTCAGCGAATCATCCGCTCGCTCACCAAGAATGTCATCACGCCCGGATCGGCGACGAAGGGACTGGTGGCAGCGTAGCGAACGTAAGGTATCGGCGCTGGTTGGACCGACGTTGTTGCAATGCCCACCCCACGGGGGCAATGTCCTGAACTTGACGCAACCCTCGCGCTGATGCGCCGCCCGTGAGCCGACCCACTTTTCGAAATGTCATCGCGATACCCTCGCATCCGCCATCGCGAGCGCCGAAGGCGCATGGCGATCCAGGCCGCGCACTCGCAAATGCCACCCATGCCACTGTCGTGAGCCGATTTGCTCATGGATTGCTTCGCTGCGCTTGCAATGGCCAGTGGGGAGGCTTGCGTTGACAGAATTGGGGGGGGCTAGGATATGCTCGCGCGTATGTCCGCGCAGCTTGGAGGACGCAGGAATGGATCACTCATCAGCATGGGGTCTACGGATTGCGGCGGTTTGCGCACTGGCATTCGCCAGTGCTGCGGTTGCGGGTAGTTGCAATGTCACCTGTGACGATGGCTCGTCGTGCTCGATTTCCGAGGGGAAATTCAAGAAAATCGAGCGCGCGGATTCGGGGTCGGGTCCGCTGACGGAACTCGCCTACACCTCGATATCGAGGCCAAGCGAGCACAGTCGTATCGAAATCAGGCTCGACCTGGTCGATGAGGCCGAGTCGATCCGGCAGCGTTGGCCGCAGCACAACGTCACCCCGGAAATGTCGCGGGCGTTTGTCGGGCTTGAGCAGGCGCTGGCGCAAGGCGATTCCTCGTCATTGCGCGCCGCCTTGACGGCGGTGCAAGACGCGGCGAAGCGATCTGGAGACCCAACGCTCGAGCGAGAGTTCGGTACCTTGGGAGTCAACTGCGATTGTGGCGGCGTTGGACAGCAGGCCAGCTGCAGGTTCACCTTCTGAGATGACCGCGGTGGGCGCCAGCCATACGGCTGGCGCCCACCGCGGCGCCTCACCGAATCATCCGCTCGCTCACCAAGGATGTGACCACGCCGGGGTCGGCGAGGGTGGAGGTGTCGCCGAGTTGGTCGGGGGCGTTTTCGGCGATCTTGCGCAGGATGCGGCGCATGATCTTGCCCGAGCGGGTCTTGGGCAGACCCGGCGCCCACTGCAGGTGATCGGGGGTGGCGATCGGGCCGATTTCCTTGCGCACCCAGGCCACCAGTTCCTTGCGCAGTTCGTCGCTGGGGGTTTCGCCGGCATTGAGCGTGACGTAGGCGTAGATGCCCTGCCCCTTGATGTCGTGCGGGCAGCCAACCACCGCCGCTTCGGCCACTTTCGCGTGCGCCACCAGCGCGCTTTCCACTTCGGCGGTGCCGATGCGGTGGCCGGAGACGTTGATCACGTCGTCAACGCGCCCGGTGATCCAGTAATAACCATCGCCGTCGCGGCGGCAGCCATCGCCGGTGAAATACATGCCCGGGTAGGTGCGGAAGTAGGTGTCGATGAAGCGCTGGTGATCGCCGTACACCGTGCGCATCTGCCCGGGCCAGGAATCGAGCAGCACCAGATTGCCTTCGGCCGCGCCTTCCAGAATGACGCCGTTGGCATCGACCAGCGCCGGTTGCACGCCATAAAACGGCACGGTCGCTGAACCGGGTTTTTGCGGTATCGCGGCGGGCAGCGGCGAAATCAGGATGCCGCCGGTTTCGGTCTGCCACCAGGTATCGACGATGGGGCAACGCGACTCGCCCACCACGTCGTGATACCAGCGCCAGGCCTCCGGGTTGATTGGCTCGCCAACCGTGCCGAGCAGGCGAATGGACTTGCGCGAGGTCGCCTTCACCGGCGCATCGCCTTCGCGCATCAGCGCGCGGATGGCCGTCGGTGCGGTGTAGAAAATGCTGACCTTGTGCTTGTCCACCACCTGCCAGAACCGCGAAAAATCCGGGTAATTGGGCACGCCTTCGAACATCAGCGAGGTGGCGCCATTGGCCAGTGGCCCGTACACGATGTAGCTGTGGCCAGTCACCCAGCCGACATCGGCGGTACACCAGAACACGTCGTTCTCCTTGAGGTCGAACACGCACTCGTGGGTGTAGCTGGCATACACCAGATAGCCGCCGGTGGTGTGCAGCACGCCCTTGGGCTTGCCGGTCGAACCGGAGGTGTAGAGGATGAACAGCGGGTCTTCCGCGTTCATGCGTTCGGGTTCGCAGGTGATTGGCTGGCTGTCGACGACCGCGTCGTACCAACGATCGCGCGGCATCTGCATGGCCACCGCGCCACCGCTGTGGCGCACCACCAGAACGCTCTCCACGCACTGCGTGCCAGGGCGCTTGAGTGCTTCATCGACGTTCGCTTTCAGCGGTACGTGTTTGCCACCGCGTGTCCCTTCATCAGCGGTAATCACAAGCCTGGTTTCGCAATCGGCAATGCGGCCGGCCAGCGCGTCGGGAGAAAACCCGCCAAACACCACCGAATGCACTGCGCCCACGCGTGCACAGGCCAGCATCGCAATCGCCGACTCGGGAATCATCGGCAGGTAGATGGTGACACGGTCGCCTTTGCCGATACCGAGATTGCGCAGCGCGTTGGCCAGTTGGCACACCTTGGCGTGCAGCTCGCGATAACTGATGCGCAGGGACTTGTTCGGGTCATCGGATTCCCAGATCAGCGCCGTCTTGTCGCCACGGCGGGCAAGCTGGCGATCCAGGCAGTTGACCGAAACATTGAGCTCGCCGTCGGCGAACCAGCGGATGTGGAAATCATCGAGCTTGAACGACACATCGCGCACCATGGTGGGTTTTCGCATCCAGTCCAGACGCTCGGCCACCTTGCCCCAGAACGCATCGGGATCGTTCACCGATGCCGCGTAGTCGCGGTGATAGTCGTCGGCTTTGATCGTCGCTTGCATGACGAAGTTATCCGCTGCGGGATAGATCGACTGGCTCATGAGTTACTCCTCCTCGGCCTCGCGGCACAAAATCCAGTGGCTATTGTTGCCGGCATCGCGGCAAACCGCATTAGACCATGGTCTATAAAAGCGTTGATTACGACCAAAGGTGAATAGCCCTGCTCGGCGGGCCTGCCCACACTCGGCCCGAATCGTCGACCGGTTCGACGGTCGTTCTCATGGGAGGGGAAACGGATGAGCACACGAGAAACACATCGCCACCGGCGCGGTGCACTGACGCTGGCGATCCTCATCGCGTTGCCAGCCACGGCGCTGGCACAAAGCGACAAGGAGCGCGAGCTCGAGGCGCGGGTTGCGCAACTGGAACAGATGGTGCAGCAGTTGCTGCACAACCAGCAGATCGGGCAGGCCGCAAGCGAGCAACAGATTACCCAGCAAGTGTCCGAGCAGGTGGCCGCCAAGGTGGCCGAAGTGGTCGCCAATCCGGGTGCAATTCAACGCAATCGCATCACCCTGAAGGCGAATCCCAATACCGACTTCAGCTATGGCGGTTTCATCAAGTTCGACACCCTGCTGACCGACACCAGCGACGGCCAGATTGCGGAAAACTCGGCGGGACGCTTGTTCTTCGTGCCGGGTACCATTCCGGTGGGCAGCAGCGAGGTCAACACCAAGCCGAGTCTGGACGTTCACTCGCAATTCTCGCGCTTCTGGCTGGGCACCGACACCACGCTTGAAACCGGCGACAAGATCCGCAGCTACTTCGAGGCCGATCTGTTTGGCTCCGCACTGGGCAACGAGAACAACACCAACACCTTTGGCCTGAGCATTCGTCATGCCTATGTGGCGTGGAACAAGTGGCTGGCCGGCCAGACCTGGTCGAACTTCCAGGACACCGCCGCGCTGCCCGACACGGTGGACTTTCTCGGTGTTTCCGCCGGCACCGTGTTCGTACGGCAAAGCCAGTTGCGCTACACCAATGGTGCGTTCTCGGTATCGCTGGAAAACCCGCGCACGGTAGCCACACCATTCGGCACCAGTGGCCGGATCAGCTCCAACAGCGGACAACTGCCGGACATGACCGCACGTTATGTCTACAAGGCCGATTGGGGCCATCTGTCGTTTGCCGGCCTGCTGCGGCAACTGGCGGTTGAAGAACCGGCAACCGGGATCGATGACCGCACCTTTGGCGGCGGCGTCAGCTTCTCGGGCCGCTACAACATCGGCAGCAACGACGACCTGCGCTTCATGGCGAACTACGGCGAGGGCATCAGTCGCTACATCGGCTTCTCGATCAACTCCGATGTCAATGTCGATGCAGCCGGCAAGCTCGACACGATCGGCCTGTTTTCAGGATACGCCGCGTGGCATCACATGTTCAGCAAGAGTCTGCGCGGCAATTTGTATGGCGCCTACGCACGCTTCGACAACGACACCACGTTGTCCAGCGCCACCGTCACCGAAAGCGTCAGCAGCGTACATGCCAACCTGATCTGGACGGTGTTGCCGATGCTAGATGTCGGTGCCGAGGCCATGTGGGCGACCCGCGAAATCGAAACCGGCAACAACGGTGACCTGACCCGACTGCAGTTCCACGTCAAATACTCGTTCTGAGGAGAGTCGTCATGCCCATGCTTCCGCGCGCGGCCGAATACTGGCGTGCCAATCTCAAACTGATGGCGGGCTTGCTCGCGATCTGGTTCGTCGTTTCGTTCGGTGCCGGCATCCTGTTCGCCGACACCCTCAATTCGATTCGATTCTTCGGGTTCAAACTGGGATTCTTCTTTGCCCAGCAGGGCTCCATCTACGTGTTCGTCGCGTTGATCTTCTATTACGCGTGGCGGATGAACCGTCTCGAGCGCGAGCTCGACGTACACGAGGACTGAACCATGTCTGTTCAAGGTTGGACTTATCTCATCGTTGGCCTGTCGTTTTCGCTCTATATCGGCATCGCCGTGTGGGCGCGTGTGTCGAGCACCAAGGAGTTTTACGTTGCCGGTGGCGGCGTGCACCCGATCGCCAATGGCATGGCCACCGCCGCCGACTGGATGAGCGCCGCATCGTTCATCTCGATGGCCGGCCTGATTTCGTTCATGGGTTACGACGGTGCCGTGTATCTGATGGGCTGGACCGGAGGCTACGTGTTGCTGGCACTGTTGCTGGCCCCCTATCTGCGCAAGTTTGGCAAGTTCACCGTGCCTGATTTCATTGGTGATCGCTACTACTCCGACAGCGCACGTCTGGTGGCGGTGGTCTGTGCGATCTTCGTGTCGTTCACCTACGTGGCCGGGCAAATGCGTGGCGTCGGCATCGTGTTCAGCCGCTTCCTGGAGGTGGACATCACTACCGGCGTGATCATTGGCATGGCACTGGTGTTCTTCTACGCGGTGCTTGGCGGCATGAAAGGCATCACCTACACCCAGGTGGCACAGTACTGCGTGCTGATTTTTGCCTATATGGTGCCGGCCATCTTCATCTCGATCATGCTGACCGGCCACGCCGTGCCACAGTTCGGGTTCGGCGGCTCGCTCAGCGATGGATCGGGCTATCTGCTCGACAAGCTCGATGGATTGAACACCGCGCTGGGGTTTGATGCCTATACCAGTGGCAGCAAATCAACCGCGGACGTATTTGCGATCACGCTGGCGTTGATGGTGGGTACCGCCGGTCTGCCGCATGTGATTGTGCGCTTCTTCACGGTGCCCAAAGTCCGTGACGCGCGCAAATCCGCAGGCTGGGCGCTGCTGTTCATCGCGATCCTGTACACCACCGCCCCGGCAGTGGCGAGCTTTGCGCGCGTCAACATGATCAGCACCATCAACGGCGTTGAGGGCCAGGGAACACTGCGCGCCGAAGCGCCGGGCTGGATCAGCAACTGGGAAAAGACCGGTCTGATCAAGTGGGAAGACAAGAACGGCGATGGCCGAATGTTCTACGCCAAGGATGATCGCAATGAAATGACGATCGATCGCGACATCATGGTGCTGGCCAACCCGGAAATCGCCAAGCTGCCGAACTGGGTGATCGGGTTGATCGCAGCCGGCGGTCTGGCCGCCGCATTGAGCACCGCGGCGGGCTTGTTGCTGGTCATCTCGGCATCGATCTCGCACGATCTGCTCAAGAAAGTGGTGATGCCCAACATCACCGAGCGGCAGGAGTTGCTGTATGCACGACTTGCCGCAGGCGTGGCGGTGTGTATTGCCGGTTTGTTGGGAATCTATCCCCCGGGCTTCGTTGCGCAGGTGGTGGCATTTGCGTTTGGCCTGGCCGCGGCCTCGTTTTTCCCGGTCATCGTGCTGGGCATTTTCAACAAGCGCACCAACACCGCCGGCGCCATCGCCGGTATGGCGGCAGGTTTGGTGTTCACCGCCGGCTACATTATCTACTTCAAGTTCATGGCGCCGGAATTGAACGTGCCGGCCAACTGGTGGTTCGGCATTTCACCCGAGGGCATTGGCTCGGTGGGCATGCTGATCAACTTTGTACTCGCCTGGACGGTATCGCGTGTTACCGCGCCGCCACCGGAGCACATCCAGCACCTCGTGGAGAACATCCGGGTGCCGCGTGGCGCCGGATCGGCTGTGCACATCGCGCAACACTGAGCAACCCGGGCGGTTGCCGGCCGGCACGGACGCCGGCCTTGGCCACCACTCGATCCCCTTGGGGCGCCGCGTTGACCGGGCGCCCGGTTTTTTGCCGCTCAACGTGGTGGCGCGGTGAGTTCGGTGAGATCGAGAAACCCGTCGCCATCGATATCCTGGCGATGAAAGGCGGCGGCCAGGTGGCGATGGTGCTGCGCCAGCGTCAATGCACGCCGGCCGGGGCGTGGCCATTCGTGCGCGTCGATGCGGCCATCGCGGTTTCGATCCATCTGCGCAAAGCCGCGCGCGAGATAGGCCTGGTATTCGGCCAACGACACGCGGCGATCGCTGTCGGTATCGTATCGGGCCAGGTATTCGGCGGGGCCCGGCGGGTTGGCCGACGCCAACGCGGTAAAGCCGAGCAATAAAAAGGGCTGGAAGAAACCCGGCAGCCAGCAGGTTCCTCCGCACCCTTTGCGGACTGCACCGATCACGCCGATGTTGGCACCAGGGCATACCCTTTCAGGCGTTCGGAAAACCGTGCCAATGCCTCATTGCCACTGGCCTCGGCCTCCCGACACCATAGCCGCAGCGACTCCAGCATGGCCTCGGAGTTTTGCCCGCTGCGTTCATACACCGCGCGCAGGCGCTGCCGGTATTCGTAAACCGTGGCCAGATTGGGCCGTTGCGCGATGAACTCCCGCAAGCGGTTGCTGGCGTCTTCGTCCAGCCAGCGGCCACCATTCACCAACGCCTTGCGCATCCGCCGTGGCAGCCCGCGCAGGCTGTCGCCGGCCTGCTGCGCTTCGGCGCGCATGGTCGGCATGATCACGCCACGGAAGTAGTCGCTCATCACCTGAAAGCGATGCACCAGCACCGCGCGCACGGTATCGGTGTCGGGCAGAGCGATATTCGGACGGATGTCCAGTTGCGGCGCTACCCGCCGCACCGTGGCCAGGCCCACTGCCTGCAAGCCGCGAATCACGACCCAGCCGATATCGAACTCGAACCGGCGCAATGCAAAACGCGAAGAGCTCGGAAAGGCATGATGGTTGTTGTGCAATTCCTCACCACCGATGAAGAAGGCCCACGGCGTGAGGTTGGTGGAGGTGTCGTCGGTTTCAAAGTTGCGATAGCCCCACCAGTGACCCAGGCCATTGACCACACCGGCGGCCCAAAACGGAATCCACAGCATATGCAACGCCCAAACCGCGACGCCCAGTACGCCAAACAGGGCGACATCGATCACCAGCATCAGCACCGGGCCGAAGGTGGCATACGGGGTGTACAGATGACGCTCGATCCAGTCGTCCGGGCAGCCCTTGCCGTATTTTTCGATCGACCCACGGTCGGCGCGTGCCGCGCGGTACAACTCCACGCCACTGCCCATGACGGTACCAATGCCGAGCACCTGTGGGCTGTGCGGATCTTCGGCGGTTTCGCATTTGGCGTGGTGCTTGCGATGAATGGCGGCCCACTCGCGGGTGATCATCGAGGTGGTCAGCCACGTCCAAAAGCGGAACAAATGCGCAATGATGGGATGAAAATCGACCCCACGATGTGCCTGGCTGCGGTGCAAATACAGCGTCACGGCAAAGATGGTGAGCTGGGTTGCCAGCAGGAAATAAACGGCGATGGCACCAAGCCCCCAGCCGGTGAGGCCGGATTGCAGCCAGTTGTATAACGATACAGACATGAGCATTCTCGGTGCGGGAAAATTATGGCAATGATGCGCGCAGGGGCGGGTGGCGTCATCCGTCATCGTGATATGGAGGCGGTGCGGGGATGATCAAGGGCAGCGTATCGGGCCGAAACGCTACAAACTCGAATGCCGCTCGCAAAAGCGGTATCCCGCAAAACGGCCGGGGCGTGACCGTGGGCAGCCGTGCGCTGCGCGTCTGCTCGTGCATTTCGTCCCGCCACCCTATGCGTGGTAGCCCGCGTTGAGGCCACGCCGAAACCCGGGGCCGAAGGCCGGCGAAACCCGGGGTGCCGCGTAGTCCCGGGTTACGGCCCGTTGGGCCTAAACCCGGGCTACACCAACGTCGCACCACCATGTAGCCCGGGGTGCCGCGTAGCGCGTAACCCGGGGCGCATCGCGCCGGCGAAACCCGGGGCGCGTTGCGCCGGTACAGCCGATATCCAATTATTGATGTTCTTGGCGCTTTCCTTTGCGCATTTTTCGTCCTTTGCGAACGGGAAGCTTTTCCGGTGATCCCGTGATCCCGTGATCCCGCGCTATCCTGTGCACCCATCGCGAGAGCGCGTCATGCCCGAACTCCCCGAAGTCGAAACGACGCGTGCCGGGCTCGCCCCGCATTTGCTTGGGCAACGCATCACCGCGGTGGTTTTGCGTCGGCCCGATCTGCGCTGGCCGATCCCTGCGGAGCTGCCAACACTATTGACCGGCGAGCGCATCACGGCGGTACGTCGACGCGCCAAATATCTGCTGATTGATGTCGCCGCCGGCAGCGCGCTGTGGCACCTTGGCATGTCCGGGTCCTTGCGCGTGTTGGCCGGCGATACCCCCGTGCGGGCGCACGACCACGTCGATGTCGCGCTCGGTTCCGGGCAGGTATTGCGTTTCAACGACCCGCGTCGGTTTGGCTGTTTGCTGTGGCAGGCGTGCGGCCACGTGCATCCATTATTGAGCGCGCTGGGCCCGGAGCCATTGTCGGATGCGTTCGATGGCGACTACCTGTGGCAACGCAGCCGCGGGCGCAATACCGCCATCAAGACGTTGTTGATGGATCAGGGCGTGGTGGTGGGTGTCGGCAACATCTACGCGGCCGAAAGCCTGTTTCGCGCTGGCATCGATCCGCGCCGCGCTGCCGGACGCGTTTCGTTGGCGCGCTATCGGCGCCTGGCCGATGCCGTGCGCACAATATTGCGCCATGCCATCCGACGTGGTGGCACCACGTTGCGCGATTTCATCTCACCCGATGGCGCGCCGGGTTACTTTGAACAGGAATTGTTGGTCTATGGCCGCGCCGGGTTGCCGTGCCGAGTGTGTGCAACGCGGCTGCGTGGCATGGTGATGGCTGCGCGCGCGACGGTTTGGTGTCCGCATTGCCAGCACTGAGCAAAACGCCCGGCACCGGTGCTGCTGCGATTGCTTGCATTGTGGCCTATAGTTTGCGCTCTGCCCCCGCGAGCCTTGACAATGAACGACGCTGCCGACATCACCCTGTGGTTGGCCGCTGCACGCGACGGCGACACCGGCGCACTCGACCGGGTGCTGTCAGTGCTGTACCGCGAATTGCGGCAAATGGCGCGCCGCCAGTTGGGTGCCAATCAGGGAGCCACGCTCAATGCCACAGCGTTGGTGCATGAGGCCTACCTGCGTATCAGTGGCCGCACCGAAGCCCAGTTCGAGGATCGTGCCCACTTCTTCGCCTATGCCGCTTCCGCGATGCGCTCCGTGGTGGTCGATCACGCGCGGCAGCGGCTGACGCAAAAGCGCGGCGGCGATTTGCAGCGCGTCACTGACCTGCCGATCGATCTTGCCGGGACGGTGCCACAAGATGGCGAGTTGATCGCGCTGGACGAAGCGCTGACGCGGCTGGGCGGCGTTGACCCGCGCCTGGCGCAGGTGGTTGAACTGCGTTATTTCGCCGGTCTGTCCGAGATCGAAGTGGCCGCTGTGCAGGAGCGTTCCGAGCGCAGCGTTCGCCGCGATTGGCAAAAGGCGCGGATGTTTCTTCTGGCATCGCTGAAAAGCGACTGAATGCGGGCGAAGCCGCCACCATGATTCAGCACGACTGGCCCCGCGTATCGGCCCTGCTCGACGAGATCCTTGATCTGGACGATGCCGCGCGATGTCAAAAGCTTGCTGCACTCAGCGATAGCGAGCCGGCGCTTGCCGGCCATTTGCGCGAGTTGCTCGATCTGGAGGCCCACCAGCCGGAGTTTCTCGCTGAGCCGGTGGTCGACCACTTGCTGGGCGGCCCGAAAGCCGGCGATCACATTGGCCCCTACACGCTGGAACGCTGTCTGGGTGAAGGCGGTATGGGCCAGGTATGGCTGGCGCATCGCAGCGATGGCTTGTTCGAGCGTCGACTGGCGCTCAAATTGTTGCGCCCGGGTTTCGCCAGCAGTGCCTTGCAGACCCGGTTTGCCATGGAACGACGCATTCTGGCGCGATTGGTACACCCCAATATCGCGCGCTTGCTCGATGCTGGCGTCACCGCCGATGGCCGGCCGTTCTTGGTGTTGGAGTACATCAACGGTACCCCGATCAATAGCTATGCCGATGAACAGGCGCTGGATATCGAGCAGCGAATTACCCTGTTCTTGCAGGTCTGTGATGCGGTAAGCCACGCGCACAGCAACCTGATCGTGCACCGCGACCTCAAGCCGAGCAACATTCTGGTGACGCCGGCAGGCCAGGTGCGGTTGCTCGACTTCGGCATTGCCAAGCTGCTCGATGATCCCGGCGAGAACGATCAAAGCCTGACCCGAACCGGCATGCAGGCGTTTTCCTTGCACTATGCGGCACCCGAGCAATTGCGGGGCGAATCGATCACCACCATGACCGATGTCTACGCCTTGGGCATGGTGTTGTACGAGTTGACGGTGGGCGAAATGCCGTACCACCTGGAAACCGCAACCGACCTGCAGTGGCAAGTGGCGATATTGCAGCGTGAACCGATTCGGCCGTCGCTGGCGGCGCGAACCAGCCGCTTGCCCGATGCGCAGCAACGGGCGCGCGCCTTGGCTGGTGATCTGGAGCGGATCATTCTCAAGGCGCTGCACAAGGCGCCGGTCGACCGCTATGGGTCGGCCGACGCGCTGGCCGATGATTTGCGCAGCTACCTGGGGGGTTGGCCGGTCAGCGCACGTGCGCCCAGCCTGGCCTATCGCACCAGCAAATACGTGCAGCGACACATCACCGGCGTTGCGGTAACCGCGTTGGTGCTGCTGTCGGTTGCCTTGGCCGTCGGCGGCATCGTCTGGCAATCGCGTGAAGCGGTGCATGAGGCCTCGCGGGCGCAGGTGGTCAAACAGTTTGTGCTCGCCCTGTTTGAGGGCTCCGGTGCCGACAGTGACGAAGCACGCCGCCTGCTGGAGGCTGGCGTTGCCCGCGCCGAGCGCGCACTGAGCGATCAACCCGAAGCGCGCGCCGACCTGTTGGGCATGGTAGCGCGACTCCATAATAGCCTCGGTGACTACGACGCCACGCTGGCGGCGCTGGACCGCCAGCAGCGCGCATTTGTCGAACTGGGCACCGTGCCCGGCTATCTGGATTGGCCGGCCAGCGTCGAGCGCGCGCGGGCATTGCACGGCCTGGGTGATGATGCTGCGTGCATCAGCGCACTGGCGCAAAAGGCGGCATTGGTAAAAGCCATGACCCGCGACGAACCCGGCACCGCATCGGCATTGCTCACCGAATTGGGCCATTGCCAGTTCGCCAGCTTCGCTTTTGACGACGCCAGGGTCTCGTTTGAACAGGCCAAGGTGCTGCGCGAGCGGATGGGAGAACCGATCAGCGCGGTCGCCAGTGCCATCGATATCGCGCAGGTGGCAATCGAACGGGACACGCCCGAACGCGTCCGCGAACTGCTGCAAAGCGCGCACGCCAGCCTGTACCGTCAAGGCTATGAGCAGGGTGCGGTGAGGATTGAACTGCTACAAAGCATGGCCGCTGCGTATCAGGCCGATGGTCAGCTCGCTCGTGCGCTGGCCAATGTGCGCGATGCCCTCAGTGCGGCGTTGATCCAACTGCCACCCAGCCACCCACAGGCATTGGCGGTGCAGCGGCAATTGGGCGCGATTTTGATCGAGCGCGGCGACTTGTCCGCGGCCGCCACAGTGCTTTCGCTATTCGACGCGCAGAGTACGGCGCGCCTTGGCGAACGACAACCCGCGACGCTTGCCAGTCATCTGGTCATCGCCAACCTGGCGCTGGCGCGTGGCGATTTCGAGCGAGCACTCGCCCAATTCAATGCCCTGCGAGCAAACCGTACCTCGGGCCGATCGCCGCTGACGATGGCCGAAGTGGAATTGGGCACGGCGCGTGCTGCCTACGCGATGGCCGAGCTGAACCTGGCCAACGAGCATCTGGAGGCCGCCCTGCATTGGTTGCGCCCCCTGCCCGGACGCAGCGCACAGATGCTTTGCATCCGAGTGTTGCGGCAACGCGCCGAGCAGCAGCATGCGCAGGGCGAGGATGGCGAAGCCATGACCAGCCTCGCCGAGGCGCAGCTCATTGCCGAACGTTGGTTGCGTCCTGAGCACCCGCTGGCACTAACGCTCGCTTTGGATGCGATGAGTATGCAGGTTGATGCCCACAGCAACCGTGTGGATATCGGCAAACTCCGCGCGCTGCGCAATCGCATCGCGGCGCACGGCGATGATGCGCGGATGCTGGCATGGCAGGCTGCGGCGGTGCAGGCGCAACTAAGCTGCGATGCCGGTGATATCGCCGCCGGCAGTGCCGAACTCGAAACCTTGCGCACCGAACTCGGCGCAGCTCAGGTACCCGCGCATGTGCGCAACATGCTGCTGGCGCGCGCCGCGCGTTGCGCGCCCGCGGCATGACAGCGCCAGCCCGCTGACCCCGGTTGATCGCGATCAAGGCACTGTGCCCGGCGACGACGCACGATGGCCGCTTCGCACACACGACGAGCGCAATTAGCCGTGGCTGAACCGACCATGCTCGAACCCATCATTGCCTGGCAGTGCCTCGGCTGCGGCAAACTCGATGCCCCGCAGCCGTGCATCGGCGTGTGCGAGGACCGCAAGGTCGAGCTGCTGCCCGCGCAGCAGTATCGTGATGCAATCGCACAATGTGATCAGGCCCGGCATGCGCTGGCGCAGTGGCATAATCTTGCGCACAGGCTACTGCAAACCACCCCGCACGATGACGCCTGGCAGGAATCCTACCGCGTGTTTCAGGCACAGATGGCGGCACTGCTCCGGCAGCAGGATGGCTCGTGATCACGTGAAAACGCATCGTACGCAAGCCCGGAATTACCAATTCACCTGGACTTCAAATGGCTTATGACGCGTACGCACTGATCCTGTTCATGCTCGCGCTGGGCATGGCGTTCAGGCGGCTTGGCATGTTCGACGCGAACGCCGCCGAAGTACTCAACGCGGTGGTGCTTTACGTCTGTCTGCCCGCTGCTGTGTTGCGCTACGCACCGACACTGGAACTCCAGCCGGCGTTGTTGGCGATCATCGCAGTACCGTGGTTGCTGCTGCTGGCCAGCCTCGCGCTGGTAACGCTCACCACGCGCTGGCTGCACCTGGCCCGCGACCAGCATGCCGTGCTGCTGCTTACCGTGGTGCTCGGCAATACGTCGTTTTTGGGGTACCCGTTGGTTCGCGCGCTGCTCGGCGAGGCCGCCCTGCCGTACGCGGTGGTGTACGACCAGTTTGGCGCATTCATGTTGCTGTCAACATTCGGGCTATATGTTCTTGCCCGCTACGGCGGCGAGCGCAAGCCCACCGCGCGCGACATTGGCTTGCGGATGCTGCGCTTTCCGCCGTTCCTGGCGCTGCTGTTTGCACTCACCCTGATGCCGGTCGATCCGCCCAGCTTCATTGCCAATGGCCTGGCGCGTCTGGCCGATGCCTTGCTGCCGCTGGTGATGCTGGCGATCGGCATTGCCATTGAGCTGCGCTTGCCGGCGAAAATCCGCAAGCCGCTGGCTGCGGGCTTGGCGCTCAAGCTGGTGCTAATGCCGGCGTTGGCATTGGGGTTGATCCCAATGCTGGGGTTGCATGGCCTGATGGCCAAGGCAACCTTGCTGGAAGCGGCAATGCCACCGATGATTACCGCCGCAGCGCTGGCGATATCGCATCGATTGGCGCCGGCACTTGCCGCTGCCATGGTGGCTTACGGTATTGTCTTGAGCTTGTTCAGCCTGCCGTTATGGGGGTGGTTGGCGCAACGTATTTACTGAGAGGGGTATCGCATCATGTCATTGCATCGCGTTTTCACGTTGTCTGTGCTGCTCGCCGGCACGCTGCTGGCGTCGCCCGCTACCGCGCAAACCAGCGATGCGCAGTACACTCAACTGTTGCAGGAAGCCGGCAGCAAAGCGGAGGATGGGCGTGAGGCGCTGGCCATGCTGACCGCGTTGTTGTCGCGCAAGGATGCCAGCGATACCGCCGTGGACGCGCTGCGCGAGCTGGTTTTGGCGGCGACCCCGGAAGATGCCGTGTTGTTGCGCTATACCCTCAGCAATGACGGCGAACTGGTGCGTGACACCGATCGTGCCGGCAAGCTGCGCGACGCACTGGCGAAGCAGGACCCGGGCAACGCCAACAACGATCTGGCGGCATTGTCGCTGACACCTGCCGATGGCGGCGGTGGTGACGTCGATGCGCGCTTGCAGGCGATGGCAGCGGCCAGTCATTACGCATCGGATTTTTCCGCCATCGTGCAGGCGGCGCACCGCGCCTTGTCGCGGGTGACCTGGCCCGAAGATGTCACCGCACAGGCGCAAAAGGACTCAGGTACCAGCCCGGCCATGGTGGTGGCGGTGTCGATTGCCGCCGCCATTGGCGCACCGGATTTTTCGCGCTTGGTCACCGCCTGCGATCACCAAAAGTTCGCGTCACGTGTCGATACCTGTCGCAGCATTGCCCGACGCATGCTGGCCGATGCCAGCACCATGGTCGATCAGATGGTTGCCGCCGCGCTACTCAACGCCGCAGCCAGTGATGCCGCCAGCACGGCCGAGGCCACCGCGGTGCAGCGGCGGGTGCAATGGCAGAGCGAACAGGCCAACCGCCTGATCGCAGCGCCGCCCGGCAGTGATGCCAGCCCGGCGCGAGTGCGTTACAGCCGCAGCGTGCTGGAGCGCGGCGAACTCAGCGCCCTGCACGAGCTGTTTGCCTACAGCAAGGTGGCGCTGGAGCCGCCGACCGACTGGCAACCGGCAGCGGCGCAGAACGCCGATCGGTAGCCTCGATGTTGACAACGGTGGTGCCCGGCCGCAGCATCGACAGCAACCCATCGCACAGGGGCCCTCGCCATGATTCTGGTTCGCTTGTTGTTCGTCAGCATGTTGTTTGCCGGGTTGGCCAAGGCGCAGGACGAAGCGCTCGTTGATCCTGATGCGGCCAGCGATGCCGAGCAGACGCAGGCGTATCGCGCGTTGTTGCACGATGCTGCACGCCAGGTGAGCAGTGGCCGCGAAGCGTGGCTGCTGGCCAAGGCGCTGAGTTTTCCGCAGGCGCAGGCGACAGCACAGGATAGCGCGTTGATTGCCGCGCTACGCGAACGCGCCGCCAGCACGCGCGACAGCGATCCGCTGCTGCTGCGATTGACGATCGGCGACACCGGAAAACACGGCAGCGCGCCCGAACCGGCGGATGCCCTGCATGCGCAACTCGAAGCGCTCGACCCGGGCAATGCCTTCAATACCCTCGCGGTGATGAGCCTTGCACCCAAGGATTACGCCGACCCGATCTACGATCAGCGTGTGCAGGAGATGGCCGCGGCCAGTCATTACACCAGCGATTTCCTGACGATGACGCGGGCAAGCTATGGTGCTCTGGCCCGGGCTCGCGGTCTGGCCGCGCTGCCTAGTGAATCGGATTTCACCACTCGGCCTTCCGACATGGCAGTGGCAAGCGTCACGGCTGTGTCCATAGCCGCAGCATGGTCCTTGCCGGGCTACCAACATCTGATCAAAGCATGCGATATCAGCCTTTTTCCGGCGCGTGCCGATTCGTGCCGACGCATTGCTGAGATCATGTTCAACGATGCCGATACCTTGATGGATCGGATGATTGCGGTTTCACTGCTGGAGCGCACGGCAACCGACCCAGCGGATCGCGTACACGTGCAAACGCTACAGCAGAATGCTGACTGGCAACTGGCGGCGTTTCAGGAAATTTCAATATCGCGGCCGCAAGCGGCGATGATGATAAGCGCTGAGGAGTTCCGTTACTTTGCCACGATGTTGCGCCGTGATGAAATTGTCGCAATGCACGGCCTTCTTGCCGCCCATGCGGTGCCGTTGCAACCGCCCGCCGGCTGGAAGAAGAGCGAATAATCGCTCAGGCGTCCAGATCAGGAATCAATGAACTCTCCAGCCGTGAAACCGCATCCTTGATCTGCAGCTTGCGCTTTTTCAGGCGTTTGATTGCCAGTTCATCGGCGGTCGGGTCGGCCACCAGCCGCGCGATTGCGGCATCGAGGTCGCGATGCTCCTGGCGCAATTCGGCCAGGGCGCGCACCGCTTTCGCTGAATCGGTTGGTTCCCTCATGCTGCCCTCCGCAGCCCGATGCCGGGATGCCGACGATCAGCTTACACGCCCGCGGCGCGGATCGTAACCGTTACAATTGCAGCACTGGGCGCGGCCGTGTCGGCACTGGCGGTCGCCACACGCATTACCCCTTCCCCTTTGTGCGTGCGGCGCGAGCCGCAGCCACCGGAGCCTGCATGTTTTTTCGAAATCTGACGTTTTTCCGCTTTCCCGCCACGCTCAACAAGGCGCTCGCCGCGCTCGATGTGCCACTCGCCGAATGCGCGCTCAAACCGGTCGGGCCGATGGAGTTGTCCACGCGCGGCTTTGTGTCGCCTTTTGGCCGCGATGAAGGCGTGCTCTCGCATCGGGTCGGCGATTGCATCTGGATCTGCCTGGGTGGCGAGGAAAAGATACTGCCCAGCGCGGTGGTCAATGAGGCCACCAACAAAAAAGCCGCCGAAGTGGAAGCACGCGAAGGTCGCAAGCTCGGTGGACGGGCCCGGCAACGGCTCAAGGATGACGTGTTGCAGGAGTTGCTGCCGCGCGCATTCATCAAGCCGGTGCGTGCCAACGCCTATCTCGATCTGCAACACGGTTTTATCGCGGTCGACAGTTCCAGCCGCAAGGCAGCCGAGAATCTGGTGTCCGAACTGCGCCGGGCGCTGGGCAGTTTTCCGGCACTGCCGCTCAACGCCGAGGTCAGCGCGCGGGTGGTGCTGACCGGTTGGATTGCCGGTGAAGCACTGCCCGAGCGCGTGGAGCTGGGCGATGAGTGCGAGCTCAAGGACCCGGCCGATCGTGGCGCAGTGGTCAAATGCCAGCGCCAAGAGCTGGTGGGTGATGAAGTTGCCAAGCACCTGGAAGCCGGCAAGCAATGTACCCGGCTCGCACTCACCTTCGAAGATCACCTGAGTTTCGTGCTCGGTGATGATCTGGTGGTGCGCAAGTTGAAGTTTCTCGATGGCGCGGTCGAGTCACTGGAAAGCACCGAGCGCGATTCATTGCAGGCCGAGCTCGATGCCCGTTTTGCGTTGATGAGCGCCGAACTCAAACGCCTATTCGTGATGTTGCAGCGCGAATTCAAACTCAGTCAGGCGGCGGCCTAGCCGCCTGCCGGACGTGACGCTGATCCAGTCACGGTTGCGCACGTTGCGCGTCAGGCGGCACAGTGCACTTCGCCACGCGCCGCTTGCCAGCCGTCGATAGGAGATTTCAGCAAAATCGGGCAATCTGTCGCCATGCTCGGATCAAACTCCTCGCCACCATCGTCCGATTCGCGTGACCGGGTGACCTTCACGCTCGCCGATGGCCGGGAGATCACCGTGCTGCGCGTGCGCGATGCGCGGGCCAAGCGCATGCGACTGTCGGTCAGCGAACGCGGCGTGCGCCTGACCTTGCCGCGCACGGCCTCGCTGCGCGTGGCGGATCGCTTTGTCGAGCAAAACAACGCATGGCTGTGCGCGCAGATCGATCGCTACCACGCGCTTTGCGCACCGGCGCGGTTAACCCGCGGTTCGCACATGCCGATCGTACTGCGCGGTGAAAGCCTGCCATTGATCTGGTGCGAGGGCCGCTATGCACGCGCCGATTTGACTGCACATGGCGTGTGCCTGAGCTTGCCGCCCAGTGCCGATGATGTGCGCGCGCGGTTGGCGCTGCGCGAGTTCTATCTGACCCAGGCACGTGCCGATGTCGGTCGCTGGCTGCCCAGCTACCTGCCGCAATTTCGCAGCGCGCCACAGACGATCCGCATCCGCGCCTTGTCGTCGCTCTGGGGTTCGCTCAGTGCGCGTGATGTGTTGTCACTGGATCTGTCGCTGGTGCTCGGGCCGCCGGCCGCGTTCGAATACGTGCTGATTCATGAGCTGTGCCATTTGCATCAGCGCAATCATTCGCCGGCATTCTGGCGCGAGGTTGAGCGCCACTGCCCGGATTGGCGGCTGCAGCGAGCCTATTTTCGCGCACACGGCATGGCGCTGAAGGCAACGCTGCGGCAGTTGACTGCGGCATGAGCCTGGGTTGCTGAGGCGCCTGTTTGCAGGTTGCGCGCGACACCGGGTTCAGTGGCAATTCACTGCGGCGGGCAAACACTGGCGGTGCCTGTCGAGGGCTGTTGAAGCGTGATAGTCAGGCCGTGCGACGCAACTCACCGAGGTTCAACATGCTTGCCAGAATCGCCACCATGATTGCGCTGGGCGCCTTGTTCACCGGCTGCGCGAGCTATGACAACGGCTACCGCGATGGCGCGTATTATCATCCCTCGCGTGGCAGTGAAGGCGACTATTACTACGGTCGGCCGCCGGTCAATCGCGGGTACTACAACCCCTATTACGGGCCGTACGGCGCTCCGTTCTACTATTCGCCCTACCCTTACTATCGGCCTTACCGCTATCGCCCATACTACGGCCCCTTCCGCTCGTCGTATTACCGCTCGGGCTTCGGGGCCGCCTACACCTATGGTGGCTTCAGTGGCTATCGTGACCCGGGCCACTCGTCTTTCGGTTTTGCTTTTGCCTACGCCGATCATGACCGCGATCGCCATCACCGTGGCCGGTATGAGCGCCGCGGCCGACACGATAACGACGGTCAAGATCACAGCGGCCACGATCGCCTGGACCCGGTAAACGGGCGCTCGGATCGGCGCGCTGCGCCGCCGATCATTGACGGCGCAGACCGCCGCGATGCGCAATGGGCTCGGCCAGGTTTTGGCGATGACCGGCGCGCATTTGACCGTCGCTCAGCGCCGCCGGCGCCGCGTTTTCGCGCAGCACCCGAGCCCGCCACCGTGCGGCTGCAACCTGAGGGTGGCCGTCTGGTGCAGATGCGCCGAGTCGATTCGGAGCCGGGCAAAAGCCGGAAACGCTTTAGCCCGAAGCCCGCACCACAGCCCACGCGCGCCGCGCCACTGAGCACCGCGGCAGCGCCGCTACCTGCCTATCGCGGCTCCCAGGCCGAGCGGCGACTGCCGGCGCGCGAAAGCAATGCCAATGCGACAATCTCGCCACCATCGCCGGCGTTGCTGCGAGCGCACAGTCCACAACGGGGGCTTAATGACCGTGCACGGCAGGGTGGAAAGGAAACGCGAAACGCATCACAATTAAGCGAACGCGTTGACACTGTAGATGAATAAGCGTCCCATGGCGCTTGCAGTGGATTTCAAGGCCACGCATCCTTGAATCCCCGTGAGACGCTCTGGCAGCATCTGACACGCCGCGTCGTTTTGTGACGTAATGCGGCGCACGATCACCGGCACTCGGCATCAGGTCACCCTGGATACCCCCTGTTCCACTAGACCCGCCGGGTGCCGGCCTTTCTTCCGAAAGGCCGGCGGCAACGCCCCACCCCGATTGCCTTGCACGCCCATCGCCGTGCCATGACGCGCGCTTGGCCTACCCGCGGCATAGGCGCAGCGCGCTGCAACCGCGCTGCCGCGCGGGCAACGCACAAGATGTGGCAGCAAGGGAGCGAAGGGATGCGAAGGGATGCGAAACCCGCGGGCGCCACTGGCGTCGGAGAGGTGGCCGGGAGGCGCCCCCGCGACTCCCGGCCGGGCATTCCCACGACACGCCTGGCCAGCCCCTGTTCCAGTTCCGGCCCGCGCCGCAGCGCGTGGCTGTCGGGGGTGCGCCAGAAACGTTGCATGAAGTGTGCCAGCAAGGTAACCGTTACACTTTGCCGCGAGATGATGAAAAGCGTGACGGACTGGGGTGGTGATCGGCAATGTTCAACTATGACGTGATCGTGGTGGGTGGTGGCCACGCCGGCACCGAGGCGTCGCTGGCGAGCGCGCGCGCAGGTGCGCACACCCTGCTGCTGACCCACAACATCGAAACCATCGGCCAGATGAGCTGCAACCCCGCCATCGGCGGCATCGGCAAGGGCCATCTGGTCAAGGAAATCGACGCGCTCGGCGGCGTGATGGCACACGCGGCGGATCTGGCCGGCATTCAGTGGCGCACGCTGAATGCGCGCAAGGGACCGGCGGTGCGCGCCACCCGCTGTCAGGCCGATCGCACGCTGTATCGCGCCGCCATTCGCCATGTGGTGCAGGCGCAGCCCGGATTGCACGTGTTTCAGCAAGCGGTCGATGATCTGCTGATCGAAGGCGACCGCATTGCCGGTGTGCTGACCCAGGGCGGCTTGTGTTTTCGTGCGCCTTGCGTGGTGCTCACTGCCGGCACCTTTCTCGCTGGCAAGATCCATATCGGTGATCGCCAGTATGCCGGTGGCCGCGCCGGCGATGCACCCGCGCAAACCCTGGCGCAACGTCTGCGCGAACAGCCATTTTTGGTCGGTCGGCTGAAAACCGGCACACCGCCGCGGATCGACGCGCGCAGCATCGACGTGTCGGTGATGAGCGAACAGCCCGGCGATGATCCGATGCCGGTATTCAGTACGCTCGGCACTGTCGCCCAGCATCCACGCCAGGTGTCGTGCTGGATTACCCATACCGATACACGCACCCATGATCTGATTCGCGGCGCGCTGCATCGCTCGCCGCTGTACAGCGGCCAGATCGAAGGCGTCGGTCCACGTTATTGCCCGTCGATCGAAGACAAGGTGGTGCGCTTTGCCGACAAGGACAGCCACCAGATCTTTGTCGAGCCCGAAGGGCTGGACAGCATCGAGGTCTATCCCAACGGCATCTCCACCTCGTTGCCGTTTGATGTGCAACTCGCGCTGGTGCGTTCGATCCGCGGCTTCGAGCAGGCACGCATCACCCGCCCGGGCTATGCCATCGAATACGACTATTTCGATCCGCGCGGGCTGCGCCCGTCGCTGGAAACCAAACATCTGGCGGGGCTGTTTTTCGCCGGCCAGATCAACGGCACCACCGGTTACGAAGAAGCCGCCGCGCAGGGCCTGATCGCCGGCCTCAACGCCGCGCGCCAGGCGCGCGGGCTGGCGCCGTGGACGCCGCGTCGCGACCAGGCCTACATCGGCGTGCTGATTGATGACCTGATCAGTCACGGCACGCTGGAGCCGTATCGCATGTTCACCTCGCGCGCCGAATACCGCCTGCAACTGCGTGAGGACAATGCCGATCTGCGGCTGACCGAAATCGGCCGCGAACTGGGTGTGGTCGATGACGTGCGCTGGGCCGCGTTTGCCGGCAAGCGCGACGCCATCGCTGCCGAACGCGAGCGCTTGCATGGCGTGTGGGCGACGCCGGGCAATGCCCTGGGCGCGGCGCTGCGCAACACGCTGGATCTTGCCGTCAGCCGCGAGACGCGCGTGCTGGACCTGCTCAAGCGGCCCGAACTGAGTTACGCACAGTTGATGCAGCTAGCCGAACTGGGCCCCGGCAGCGACGATCCCCTGGTTGCCGAGCAGGTTGAAATCAGCGTCAAGTATTCGGGCTACCTCGATCGTCAGCGCGACGAGATCGACCGCCAACAGCGGCACGAACAAACCACCATCCCGGATGATTTCGACTATCGCGCCGTCACTGGGTTGTCGTGCGAAGTGCGCCAGAAGCTGATCGCCACCACTCCGGCCACGGTCGGCCAGGCGGCGCGCATTGCCGGTGTCACGCCCGCGTCGATCTCGCTGCTGCTGGTGCATCTGCTGCGTCAGCAACGCCGCGACGTGGCCTGACGTGTCGCTCGTGCGCGAAGAACTCGACCGCCACCATCGCACTTTGAAACAGCGCCGCGGCTGGCTGCGCAAACTGCTGCGGCCGTTGCCGCGGCGTGCCAATGTTGCGCGCTACCCGGTGATCAAATGGTTCGCGGTGATGGCGCGGCGCTTGCCGTTCCTGTGGTCGTTTCGCAGGCAGCATGTGCTGCCGGCGCTGTATCTAGGCTGCGTGTTGTCGCTGCTGCCGGTGTACGGCATCCAGTTTGGACTGGCGCTGGTGTTTGCGCTCCTGGTGCGCGGCAACGTTACGGTGCTGATGGGGCTGCAACTGCTCACCAACCCGCTGACGGTGGTGCCAGCGTACGGCCTTACCTATCGCGTCGGTCTTGCCGCTCTGGAACTTTTCGGCTGGAGCAAGCCGGTGGCCTGGCAGGCGTGCTTTCGCTTCGTCACCGGCGGCGACGCGAGCGAGGTTCCGGTCGACACCTGCGTGTATGCGTTCTTGCTGGGTGGCGTCGTCGTGGGTCTTGCCTTTGCGGTGTTGGCGCACGTGACCTGGTTGCTCGCGGCATGGGAGGTGCGGCGCGTGCGCGCCCGCATTGCTTACCTGCGCGAAGCGCTTGCCGCCGAAGCGGCTGGCTTGCCGCCGCCGCCGAAACCCTGAGCCATGCGTCATTTTGCCGCAGCGACTTTTCGCGGCGGCGCAGGTAGCATGCGCCGATGCGCTATTTGATCAGCACCCTGCTGCTGGCCGGCCCAGGCCTCGCCCACGCGTTTACCCTATCTCCGTTGCCGCTGGCGGCGCCGGCTGGTGCGTCGGCGGCGAATCTGGCGCACGGCGCCGATGGTGCGGTGCTGGTGAGCTGGGTCGAACGGCTACCCGACGGGCATCGGCTGATGTTTCAGCGCTGCACCGTGCCTGCGCCGTGTGCGGCGCCACAGGAGATCGCCCGCGGCGACGATTGGTTCGTCAACTGGGCCGATCTGCCGGCGCTGGCGGCGCTGCCCGATGGCAGCCTGTGGGCGCAGCTGCTGCGCAAGAACGGCAGCGCCACCTATGCTTATGACGCCGTGCTCAGCCATTCGCGCGATGGCGGCGCAACGTGGTCGCCGCTGCAACCGCTGCATGACGACGGCACCGCAAGCGAACATGGTTTTGTCAGCCTGTTGCCGTGGTCGGCAGCAGCGTTGGGCGCGGTCTGGCTGGATGGTCGCAACACCACCAGCGCACCGGCTGGCGCAGACGAGCACGCGGGCCATGGCCGTGGCGCGATGACGTTGCGCGCAGCAGTGTTCGACACGGCACAACAAAAACAACACGAATGGCTACTTGACGCCTCGACCTGCGATTGCTGCCAGACGGATGCTGCGCTCACCACACGCGGCCCGGTGGTGGTGTGGCGCGATCGTGACAGCGATGAATTGCGCGACATCCAGCTGGCGCGCTTCGACCACGGCCGTTGGAGCACGCCGCGCTACGTGCACCGTGATCGCTGGCACATGCCGGCATGCCCGGTGAACGGCCCGGCCGTTGCGGCTGATGGCGAGCAGGTGTGGGTGGCCTGGTATACCGAAGCCGATGGTGCGCCGTCGTTGCGGCTGGCGTTGTCCAGCGATGCCGGCGATACGTTTAGCGCGCCGTTGCCGGTTGTCGGTGGCGACACCCTGGGCCGCGCTGACCTGGCGCGCAACAGCGATGGCGTATGGCTGAGCTGGTTGCAGGAATCCGACGGCAGGCAGTCGTTGTGGTTGGCGCGCTTCAGCGACGACCTGGCACAGGAAAGGCAGCGTGAAAAAATCGCCGACCTCGCCGGGCGTGGTCGCGCCACCGGCGTACCGCGGCTGGCCATTACCGATGGCGGCGTGCTGCTGTTGTGGAACGACGTGGACAAAAGCCAAAGCGTGCTCCGCGCGGTGCACATAACCCCAGGTAGCCCGGATTAGCCGCGCAGCGGCGTAATCCGGGGCTCAGTGTTCAGTGCGCCAATTGATCGAGCCGCGACTCTCCAGGCCCGATTCGATCTCCACCTCAAAGCCGCCGCCGAGCAGGTATTTCAACGCCACCACCTGACCCACGCCCAGCAGCGACACACCGTAGCTGACGTAAAGCCGCGGCGACACAAACTTGCCGACCGACAGCGTGTTCTCACCCAGGGTGCGCGATTCGCCCACGGCAGCCTCGTCCAGACCCAGGCGTGCGCCCAGTTGCTCGGCCAGCAGATTGCCGCCGGCACCCAGCGCGCTGGCGGCCGCGTCGAGCTTGGCGCTATCGGCCTGCTGGGCCGAACGCAGCGGCCGACCAAGCACCAGCCAGCTCAGGGTCTCGCTGTTGTCCAGAGCGGGGTTGGAAACCAGGGTGGTGATCGGTCGCAGCGCGCTACCGGACACCTGCACACCCACCATCTGTGCGTCGATGCTGCGTTCGGCCCGGATGTCCAATGCCGGGTTGTCCAGCGGCGTGCGGGTGTAGCTCAGGCGCGCGTGGCGAATGGTCAGCGGTTTGCCGTAACGCTCGTAGCTGCCGGACACATTCAGCGTGCCGGTGCCCAGCGGCTCGCGGCCCGGAGCTTGCGTGATGCCCAGCTCGCCGGCCAGCTTGCCATCGAGCCCAAAACCGCCAAGCACCACCGCCTTGCCGAAAGAGGCGTCCACGTTCAGCGAGATAGCCAATGGCGTGCCGGAACGCTCCGGCAGCAGCGGATCGACCACCACCACATCGGGGCTGCGCGCAGCTGCACCGGCCTGCATCTTGTCGAGTGCGATGTGCGCCTCGGGCACCCCCAGCCGGCCGCTGATGGCAAGGCCTTGCGCGTTGTGCGAGATCGTCAGATCAGGGCTGATCCAGGCACGCAAGTCGGCGTTGTCGACCAACTTCACGTGCTCGCCGCTCACCTGCGCGGTAAATGTGTCGGCGCTGGCAAGCTCGCCATCGGCCACCAGCAGCAGTGGCCCATCGCCACTGTTCAGGCGCGCCTGCAAGTGTAGATCGCCGGCACTGCTGGCATCGAGTCGTGCGTGTGAATCGGTGAGTGTGATGCCCAGCGCGGGCAACTCGGCGGCAAAATCCGCGAGCATCAGCTGGCCGCTTGCCTTCGGCGCCGCGCGGCTGCCGGTCAGCGTGAGTTGCCCATGCAGACGCCCGCTGGGCGCGGCAAGATCGGGCGAAAACAGCTCCAACCACGCCAACTGCGTGACATCCAGATTCAATGCGCCAGCGAGCGGTGAATCACTGCTCAGGCCGGTGCTGAACTGGCCACGCAGTTCGCCCTCGGTGCCGGTTTGGGCAGCGAGCGTCGCACGCAGTTGATCATCCTCGAGTGTGCCATCCACGGCCATCGCGCGCCACGCAAACGCCGGTTGCTTGCCGCGCGGCAGTACCTGCAAGGCACCCGCCGAAACGCGCAGTCGCAGGTTGCCTTGCGTCACGCGTGCGGCATTGGAGCGCAGCATGATCTCGCCATCGACGTCGCCATCGAACCCGAATGCCACATCGTCGCGCGACAACAGCGGATCGAGCAGCGCCAGATCGAATGCCTGTGCCGAGAGCTGTGCTTCACCAGGCCAGGTGCCGTGCGCGCACAACGTGCTTTGCGCCTGTGCCAGGCACAGCGCCGACAGGGTGGCGACATCATCCAGACGCAGCGTGGCCGGCGCGGCAAGCGCCCACGGCTCGCCCTGCGTTGGCACCAGCGACAACGAGCGCACAGCGAGCAGCGCTTTGGTTTTTCCGTGTTCCCAATTGCCGGCCGCGCTTGCGCTCAGCGTGGCGGCGTTGGCATGCAGCGACCACTCGGCCTGTGCGAGGGTGCCGCTTGCGTCGACTTGCAGCTGGTCAAGATGCACCGCACCATGGCTGACATCCTCCAGAACCAGCGCGACCTGACTCCCCGACGCCGAAGGGCTGGCGCGAAGCCGCAGCGCGCCAAGCGCCGCATCGCGCCAGGATAGCCGCTCGCCTCGCACTTCACCACGCACCGCGAATTGCGCGAAATCACCGCTGAGAGCGAGTTCGCCAACCAGCTTGCCATGCGCCTCGGGCAGCAAATCGGCCAGCAGCCACGGCGCAAACTTCATCTGCAACGACAACGGCACCTTGCTGTGGGCATCGTGTTGACCATCGACGATCAGGTGGCTGGAACCGACGCGCAGATTCAGCGCCGCCGTGCTGCGCCCACTGTCAAACCCGAGGTGCGCGTCACCGGTAATGGCGCGGCCTCGCAGGTCGCCACGCAGCGCCGTGAGATCGACCGTGAAGCGCGCCCTGTCGTTGGCGATCACACCGCTGCTGGCAACCTCCGCCGACAGCGCGCCGGGGAAATCCGCGACAAAAAAACCCGGGTCGAAACCCTTGATCGTGCCCGTCGTCTGCCAGCGAACGGTCGGCGAAAATACCAGTTCGCCGTCGAGCTGCGATTGCCCGGCGTCCGTCGTCAGCAGTAGTTGATCGAGCGCAGCGCGTTGCTGATCGCCGTGTGCGCGCAGCGCGATCTGCGCCGTCACCGCCTGACGGCGCAGGTTGGCCTTGCCATCGAGCTGCCATTGCCCCAGCGTACCGCTCACCTGTGCCGAACCAGTGGCGGCGACGCGCTCGCCGCCCGACCCCCAGTGCAGCGCGTCGCCTTCCACGCGCAGTGCCATCACCGGCGCTGTGCCACCGACACCCACCGTACCGGCAATGCGTACTTCACCGCCGAGCGCCGACAGCAGCAGCGGCGACAGCACAATCTGCTGATCCTGCCACGCTATTTGCGACGGCAGCAGGCGCAGCACCTGAGCATCGCGTTGCAGCTGGCCCGATACGCGCGCCGAGGCGTCGCTGCCATCGATATCGAGGGCAGCACCGAAGCGACCCTCGGGGCCGCCGAACAAAGCCGGCGCAATATCCTGCGCGCGGGCAGTGAGCTGCCAGCGCAGGCGATCGCCGTCACGGCGGACGCGCGCGCGTGCCGACAGTGCGCCGGGCGCACGGCCATCGAGCACGAGTTGCAGATCCGCCGGGTTGCCGGTGATGCGCGCCTGCAACTGCCACGCGGTCGCCGCCTCCGCCGCCGACGCGCCATCCAGCGTCAACGCTACTGCGCCGTGTGCGCCCAGAGCGATGCGCCCGTCGATATGCGCGCTATCGTCGGCGCGGCGAATCGTGAGCGTCGAGAATCGAACCTGATCCGAGGCGATCCGAACACCGCCGTCGATAGCCAATACCGGCAGCGGCGGCTGCGCGCCGTGCTGAAAGTGCAACGTGCGCACGCTCAGCGCCGGCACCTCTATGGTCAACGGCAATGGCAGTGCCGACCAATTCGCTGGCCAGACGAAAGGCGAGCCCGCCGCATCCTCGGAGGTCGATGAAAGCTCAACCTGCACATCGCGCAATTGCAGTGGGTCGAGCCGGACGACGCCCCGCCAGATTGCGCTCGGCGCCAATGCCAGTTGCGCCTGTGCGATCTGCACCTGCAAGCCGTTGCTGCTGAACACGACACCGCGCAGTTGCACACCGCCGGCCAGTGTTCCCGCGGCACTGTCCCAGCGCAGCGTGCCGTCAGCCAGCGCAGCGCGCGCCTGTGCCAACACGAACGCGCGGCCGGAGTAACTGTGCCAGAGCCAGGCCCAGGCCAGCACCGCAATCAGTAGCAGCGCCGAAAGCACGGCAAGCAGCAGGCGTACCCCGCGGCTCACAGGTCTGGCCCGACGCGCAGGTGAATCCGCCACGCCTGTTCGCGGCTGTCGAAACCGTGCGCCAGATCGAGCCGCACTGGCCCGACCGGCGAACGCCAGCGCACACCCAGACCGGCGCCAACGGCCGGTGCCATCGCGGAAAACGCGTTGAACGCATCGCCGGCGTCGACGAAAGCCGCCATCCCCCAACGCTTGCCGAAGTAATGATCGAGCTCGACGCTGGCGACGGCCAAGTGTTTGCCACCCAGCGCGGTTACACCGTTGATGCCAACGCCGACCTCGTTGTAATCAAATCCGCGAATGCTCTGGTCGCCGCCAGCGAAAAAACGCAGATTCGGCGGCAGCGCCGTTAGCGATCGGGTGCGCGTTGCACCGAGCTCAGCGCGCAACAACAGGCGGCTGTCGCGGGCCAGTGGGGTAATCCATTTGCCCAGCAGGTGTGCTTGCAAAAAACCGACATCCGAGCCCAACGCGGCGCTGTTGCCGCGCACCTGCGCCGTCACTGACCAGCCGCGACGCGGATTGATAGGGTCTTCGGCGCGCACGGTTTGCACGGATAGCTCGGGGTACCACACGGTGGTGATGGTGCGCGGCACCGCGAGCGCCGAAAATGACTGTTGCTGGCCCCATACGCCGGCGGTGACGCCCCACTCGCCGAAGCGGGCGCTGCGGTTGACGGCCACTTCGATGGTGCGGTTGTCGTTGAACACACCGAAATCTTCTTCGCGCAGATTGGCGTTGAGGGTGTACCAGCCATCGAAGCGCGCGAAGGCAGGAATGCGGTACTGGCTGGCCAAGCTGCGCTTGCGCTGGGCCCAGTCCAGTTCTGCCTTGGCTTTGTGGCCACGGTCATTGAGCCAGCGCCGTTCCGCGCCCAGCCGCACACCGGCCCCGGAATCGGTACCAAAGCTCAGGCCCGCCGAGTAAACGTCGCGTTTGGCCGGTGTCAGAGTCACCTGTACTGGCACCTCGCCATCGCGTGCCAGGTCGGGTAGCGGCCGTACGGTGGCGATGGCGAAGTAATCGAGGCCAGCGAGGCGGTTTTGCAGGTCGATCAATTCGCTCTGGCGATAGTCATCGCCAACCTGCCACGGGGTCAGTGCGGCAAGCAGCGCCGGCCGCAACTGGCTGCCGTCGAAGTGCACCGGGCCGAGCGTGTAGCGTGGCCCGCTGTTGAACACCAGCGTGATATCGGCGGCGTGCTCGGCGCGATGGATCTGCACCGCATGGCGAGCGAGTGTGGCATCGAAATAGCCACGCTCGGCGAGCACGCGGCTGATCGTGCGCTTGCTCGTCTCGTAGCGCTCGTCGATGAAGCGTTTGCCCTTGGCCGGCCGGAACTCGGACAGCGCCGCGTGCAGCAACGGGTCCGATTGCGCGGCGCCCTCGATGCGCAGCTCCAGTTCGCGCACGCGGGTCGGTTCACCAGCTTGCACGTGCACCTGTACATCGGTACCGCCATCGGTTTGCGTGGTTTGCACCGAAACCTCGGGGTCGTAATAACCCAACGGCATCAGCGCAGCACGGACTTCGCGTTCGCTACGGCGCAACAAAAACGCCAGTCGCGCGGCGCTGATGTGCTTGCGTTGCGCCGTGTTGAGGCGGGCAATCGACAGTGCCGGGCGCACCTTGTCGACCAGACTGTCGCGGATTCCGTCGAAATGGATCGTGCCCAGCCCTTGCGCGGGCTCGGGTTCTGGCTTCTGTGCCGCGCTGGCGGCGGGGAGCAGCAACAGCGTGATCACAAGGCTTGCAACAACACGCGGCAGCGCCCCGCGTTCATGCGGGAGCCGGGGACCCGGTGAAGCGTCGCGAGCAGGCGTACCGGCGCCGGTGATGCGGTGCCGGTGCGCGCGACCGAAGAACTGCGGATTGTTCATCGTGCCACGATACGGCTCGCCACTGAAGCCGGCATGAGCGCGCTCCCCAACAACGCGTCGATCAGCCACTCGCCAGCTGCGAAATGTCGGCGACCGCGACGAAACGATCGTGCAGACGCTTGAGCAGGGCGAGGCGGTTCTCGCGCAGCGCTTCGTCATCGGCCATCACCATCACCGTATCGAAGAATGCGTCGACCGGCTGGCGCAACCACGCCAGCCGCGACAGCACCGCCAGGTAATCGTGCGCGGCCAGCGCGGCGTCGGTTTCGCGGATTGCCGATTCCACCGATTCGGCCAGCGCGATCTCCGCCGGTTCACGCAGGCGCGAACGTTCGATGTGTTCGGGAATCTCGCCTGCAGCTTTCTTCAGGATATTGCCGATGCGCTTGTTGGCGGCGGCCAGCGCCTCGGCCTCCGGCAGCTTCACGAACTCGCCGATCGCCATGAGCCGGCGCCCGAAGTCGAGCAGCGAGGCGGGGCGCAGACTGGCCGCCGCCTCGAAGTGGGCGGCGGGCACGCCTTGCTCGGCGGTGTAGTGGCGCAGGCGGTCGAGAATAAAGTCGTAGAGTTCGTGCAGACGCTCGGGCCACAGACTGATCTCCCTTGACTCCGTCTCTCGCTCGAATGAATCCAGTTGAACCTGATCGACCAGAAATCCGCGCTCATTCAGTTGACGAAAAAGCAGGACAGCGCGATCACGCTCCACTCCAACAATTGTCAGACCCGTGAGACAAATCGCACCACGCAGACATTTCGCGAGGTCGATGTCCAATTGCGCTTCGATGATCGTTCGCGCCAAGCCCAGCGCATTGCGCCGCAGTGCGAATGGGTCCTTGTTGCCGGTCGGCTTGAGCCCGGCGGCAAAACCCCCGGCCAGCGTATCCAGACGTTCGGCAATGGCCAGCACCTGGCCGAGTCTGGACGGCGCAATCACATCGCCGCCGAAGCGCGGCATGTACGCCTCGTCGAGCGCGGCCGCCACTTCGGCCGGCTCGCCAGCCGCAGCGGCGTAGTAGCGCCCGGCGATGCCCTGCAATTCCGGGAACTCGTTGACCAACCGCGATTGCAGATCGGCTTTCGACAGCTCCGCCGCACGCCGCGCCAGCGTCGGATCGACGCCGACCTGCGCGGCGATGACCGCCGCGAGTTCGCCTACGCGCAACACCTTGTCGGCATAGCTGCCCAGCTTGTGCTGGTAGGTCACGCTGGCCAGCCCGGCATTCATCGCCGCCAACCCTTGCTTGCAATCGGCGTCGAAGAAGAATGCGGCATCGGCGAAGCGTGGCCGGATCACCCGCTCGTAGCCGTGGCGAACCTGCGCCTCGTCGCGCGATTCGATGTTGGCAACGGCGATGAAGTGGGCGCTGAGGCGGCCTTCGTCGTCGAGCACCGGGAAGAATTTCTGGTTCGCTTCCATGGTCGAAATCAGCGCTTCTTGCGGCACGCGCAGGAACGCTTGCTCGAAGCTGCATGTTACCGCGCGCGGCCATTCCACCAGCGCGTTGACCTGTTGCAGGTTGTCCTCGCTGACGCGCGCGTGGCCGTTCACCGCGGCGGCGGCGGCCTCGACCTGCGCGCGAATGTTGTCGCGGCGCTCGATCGGGTCGACCAGCACCTTGGCTTGCCGCAATGCTTCGACGTAATCGTCGGCGCTGCCAATCCACACCGGTTTGGCGAAATGGAAGCGATGGCCGCGGCTCATGCGGTCGGCACGAATGCCGAACACCTCGCCATCGATGACCTGGTCGCCCAGCAGCAGCACCAGCCAGTGCAGCGGTCGCGCGAACGCGAAGGCATGATCACCCCAGCGCATCGGCTTGGCGATCGGCATGGCGGCGATCGCCTCGCGCACGATATCCGGCAGCAGGCTGGCGCTATCCACACCGGCCACGCTGGCGCGATGCACGAAGCGCTCGCCCTTGGCGTCGCTGACCCGGCCCAGCGCGCCCCATTCCACTCCGGCCTTGGCGGCGAAACCGCGCAACGCTGGGGTCGGCTGGCCGTTGCCATCGAGCGCGATGTTGAGATACGGCCCCAGCATCGCGCTGTGCCGATCGGGTTGCCGCAACGCCACCGCCGGCAGCCGCACCGCCAGTCGTCGCGGCGTATACAGCGGCCGTGCATCGCCGCGTTCGAACGCAATGCCACGTTTTTCGAGGCCGGCCAGCACGCCATCGAACAGCGCCTGCGCCAGTTCCGGCAACGCCTTGACCGGCAGTTCCTCGGTGCCCAGTTCGATCAGCAGGGGTTTGTCGGTACTCATGTCCAATCCTCAGTACAGCGCATTTACACGGTCATCGATCAAGCCGTCGCCCCAACCAACGCTGGAGTCCACGTCAATACCGTTCAGTCAGCGGAAAATTGCTCATCGCGTCATGCCCGCGAAAGCGGGCATCCAGTGCCTTTGTGGCTTGCAGTCGGTGCCGATCGCGGCTGGATTCCCGTTTTCGCGGGAAAGACGGCGTGAAGCGACTCGCCAGCGCGCCGAATGGCATCGCAGTCGTCCTTGCGAGCGACGCTCATGCGGCGACCTGCGGCTTCAACCCCGGAAACCCCAGTTTTTCGCGCTGCGCGTAATACGCCTCGGCCACCGCGCGCGACAGCGTTCGCACACGCAGGATATAGCGCTGGCGTTCGGTGACCGAAATCGCACGGCGTGCATCGAGCAGGTTGAAGCTGTGGCTGGCCTTGCACACCTGATCGTAGGCCGGCAGCGGCAGGCCGTGTTCGACCAGCACCAGCGCCTCGCGCTCGCAGGCGTCAAAACGGTGGAACAGCTCAGCGACGTCGGCATGTTCGAAGTTGTAGCTGCTCTGCTCGACCTCGTTCTGGTGATACACGTCGCGGTAGGTCACCACGCCCTGCGGGCCGTGCGTCCAGACGATGTCGAACACGTTATCGACATTCTGCAAGGCCATGCACAGGCGTTCCAGGCCGTAAGTGATCTCGCCCAGCACCGGCTTGCATTCAAGGCCGCCGGCTTGCTGGAAGTAAGTGAACTGGGTGACTTCCATGCCGTTGAGCCAGACCTCCCAGCCCAGGCCCCAGGCACCCAGTGTCGGTGATTCCCAGTTGTCCTCAACCAGGCGCAGGTCGTGTACCTCGGGGTCGATGCCGAGTGCCTTGAGCGAGTTGAAATAGCGCTCGACGATGTCGTCGGGGCTGGGCTTCATCACCACCTGATACTGGTAATAGCGTTGCAGGCGATTGGGATTCTCACCATAACGGCCATCGGTGGGGCGGCGGCATGGCTGCACGTAGGCGGCATTCCACGGTTCCGGCCCGAGCGCGCGCAAAAACGTGGCCGGATGAAACGTGCCGGCGCCGACCTCCAGATCGAGCGGTTGAATCAGGGCGCAGCCCTGCGCATCCCAATACTGATTGAGCCGGGAAATCACTTGTTGAAAGGTGGGTGCGGGCATGGTGGCTGTCAGCGACGCGATGGCCGGGTAGTATAACGGCCCTGTTGCGCGCGCTGGCCGAATATCGGCGTGCGTGGTAAACCTGCACCACACCGCTTACCCCGACCAGGATCGCACAAGCATGCCAACGCCCATCCACACCGTAGCCGCCAGCAAGGGCCTGAACTGGGTTACCCAGTCGCTGGATGTTGCCGGCCGCCGCCCCGGGCTGGTGCTCAGCGCCATGCTGCTTGGCTTGTTTTTGCTGGTAGTGCTGAGTTTTCTCGCCGCGATTCCCGGCGCAGTGCTGGTCGCGATGGATGGCAGCGAGCACTCGCTCGGCCTGCCGTTCAACGCGTCCTGGGTGCTGATGGCGTTGCCGGTACTGGTGCTGATATTCGCGCAACCGGTGTTGTTTGCCGGCTTGCTGCATGTGCTGCGCGAAGTCGATCGCGGGCGCCCGGTTGGCGTAACAGGCATTCTCGCCGGATTGAACGGCGGCCAGGCCAGGGCATTGGCCAGCATCGGTCTGGTGCAGGTGCTGTCGAGTGCCCTCAATCTGCTGTTCACGCGCTGGTTCGGCGGTGCCGATTATCTGGTGCAGTACGGCAACTACATGGCCTCGATGATGAAAGGCGTCATCATCGCGCCACCGGTGCCCGAGCACGGCGGGTTGTTGTTTGTGTCCGGCCTGGCATTGGGCTTTTTTGCCTTCACCGCGCAGATGTACGCCATTGCGCAAGTGCAGTTTCAGCGCCGCGAGCCGCTGTCGGCGGTGATTGCCAGTCTGCGTGCCTCGGTAGTCAATGTATTGCCCCTGACCGTGGCCGGTTTGATATTGGCCGTTGGCCTGTTCGTCGGCATCATCGTGCTGGCACTGGCCGGCACCTTGCTGGTGATGATCGCCGCATTCATCGCCAAGGCGCTCGGCAGGCTGATCGCGCTGCTGCTGTTCCTGTTCGCGATCGCGCTGGTATTCACCCTGATGTTCGGCGGCATTTATCTGTCGTGGCGCGACATGTTCAGCGATGAGCAGCCGCCGGCGACTGAGCCGCCGCAGCAGGTGCAGGCGGAGATGTGATCGCTGTTGGCAGGATGTCAAGATAACGGCGGGCTTGAGCCCGCGTTTTTGCTGATACCGCTGTGGTAACCGCTTGCGCGGCGGCGGTGGCGACGCTAGGATCGAGCGGGTGGCGGCGGGCAGCGGCTTGTGGTGTCGTCAACAGGGGGAGCGCTGGAGGCGGTCGGTAGCATTGCCGATTCGATTCCGTGGCTTCTGTTGCAGTTGGATCGGCAGTGATGAGTGCGATCGCAGTGACGTTGCTTGCAGCAACGCGTGCGGGTCGAGGCGATCGCGCATTTCGGGGGTGCAGCAAATGTCCTTGAGTATCAGTAGCGATGTCCCGAGTCTGTTGCGTGCGCTGGACGCGATCCGCAACGGCCGCGCTTATGCCGCCTTGCTGCTTGGCGGCTTGGCGGCTGGCGTGGTGGCGGCAGTGGCCGGATATTTCTCGATTCGTATGCAAATGTGGGGTATGGGCAGTGTTGGCATGCTGTTAGCGGCGGTGGGTTTCATCGTCGCAGCGCTGCTGTTCATGGTGGGAATTTCTGCCGCCGGCACCAGTTTGCTCGATCAAGCGCGTGGCATCGCGCAACGGCCGTTTACTGGCCTGTTGTTCGCCGGGGTCGCCGCATTGGGGCGCTTGTTGTTGCTGTTCCTGGCGCTGCTGTTGATCTATGCCGTGATCTGGGTAGGCGCGCTGATTGTGCTGTTTCTGACCAAGATACCGGTCCTTGGACCGTTGCTTTATCTGGTGGTGTTCCCGCTGGTCGCATTGGTGTTTGGCCTGTTCGGTTTCGTCGTGCTGTTCGTGGTCAATCCGCTCGCGGCACCGGCGATCTGGGACGGTAGTGGGGTGCTGCAGACGCTGGCCAAACTCGCCAAGGTGGCACGCCTTGATCTGCTCAAGGTGGTTCTCAGCCAGTCGCTGCTGTTCTTGCTGCTGCTGTTCGCCAGCAGCATTCTGTTCGGCGTGGTGTTCAGCGGTATCGGCATGACTTCCGCGCTCTCGGCGCTGATCATCGACATACCGCGGCCGATGGGCGTTAGCGATGCACTTTATATGTTGCAAGGCATGTCACGTTCGGGTGGTGGCCACATTGCCGCCGCAGCGGTAGGCTCCGGCCTGTTGATCGGTGCCGCGACGATGGCGGTGTTGCTGATCGCGATCAGTGGCAATTGCCTGATCTATTTGCAGTTTGCGGCCGACATCGACGCCAGCGACATGGAAGGCGCGTTGCGCCAACAGGCGCAGAAGATCAAGAGTAAAGCCGAAGCGGCGCGCGAGCAGGCCAGGCAGCACACGGCGGCAGCGCAAAAGAGCTGGCAGGAGCGGCAACAGCAAGCCGCCACGCCGAACGCGGTGGCTACGGTGTGCTCGAATTGCCAATCGCCGGTGACCGCCGACGATGTGTTCTGCGGTTCGTGCGGCCACAAACAGCCGGGCCACGGTGGTTAGCCGCGGCTTTCCCGGCTTTGGGAGAGGGGCCAAATGGATTGTCCAGACTGTAAAACGGCAAATGCCGAGCACGCCCGCTTTTGTCGAAATTGTGGCCACGATCTGAGCGGTATAGCCGTGAAGCCCGCTTCGCCGGATGTCGTCAGCCAGTGCGCGAACTGTGCTACGCCATTGCGCCCCGGGGCGGCATTCTGTGGCCGCTGCGGCACATCGACGCGGCCAGCGGCAGACAATGCACAGGTTTTTTCGCCGAGCGCACCCGATACGCGCGCGGCGGCGGCCGCCAAAGTGCCCGCGACAGCGCCAGGGAACGCGCCGGCACCACAGGCCGCAGCAGCCTGCCCGCATTGTGAGGCACCATTGCGACCCGGCGCAGCGTTTTGCGGTCGTTGCGGCAAGTCGTCGACTGCCGTAGTAACGCGTTCACCCGCGCCCGCACCCGCACCCGCACCCGCACCCGCACCCGCACCCGCGGCGCACCCTGTCAGCGCGCCGCCGGCATCGCCCTCTGGCGCAGATGCTGACTTGACATGCGATCATTGCGCTGCGCCATTGCGTGCCGGCGCGGTGTTTTGTGCCGCATGCGGTACGCCTACAGCAAAGCCAGTCAGCGCAGCCGCAGTCAAGCCGGCAGAGGAAAAGCAGCCGTCACCAGCCCGTTCGATCTGGGAGGCGCCGGCACCCGGCGATGAACCAAGCCAGGCAGCACCACCCGCACAGCGCACGGCTCCACCTGCGCCGCCGGCAGCATCCGAACCACCCGCAGTGCAACGCAGTAGCGTTGTCGCCGAGCGCAGGTCGCCGCCGTTGGCTGTTGTGCTGGCGATAGCGGTTTTCAGTGTCGCGTTGGTAGTGGGCGGCGTGGTGTGGTGGCGGATGCGTGATACCGGTACCGGCGATGCGCCACCGCCAGCACCGGCGGCAGCGGCACAACCACAGACAGATCCGCTAGCGGCAGCCCAGCCGCAGGCGGAGCCGGTAACGGCATTGCCGTTTGTCGGCGAATGGGTGGTCGAGAAAGATTTTTCCAATCCCGATCAACTGCCGGATGTCGGTATCATCCGCTTCGGTCGGGATCGCTTTCGTTTCAAAGACGTGACAAACACGGTGCATTATCTGGCGCGCGGTGACAGTCGATTTGGCATTCGATTTCGCGACGATGAAGGCGAGGCTTCGGGAGAGCACGCGGCAGACGAAGATCCGCTGACTGTCGTCATGGTCGACACCGACCATGTGCTGCTGTCCAGTCAGGAGTTTGACTTGGCACTGGTGCGCCGCGACTCGCCGGCGGGACAGGCATTTTTGGCCAAGGTCAACGCAGTCCCATCACCTGCCCCGTCCGTTGCGCCGCCCGCGCCGAGCCCAGCGGCCAAGCCTGTACCGTCGCCGGTTGCAAACGCCGCCCAAAATCCTATTCAGTTGGCGATAAATGCCAGTCTGGATGAGGGGCGTCGCTGCATGGCCAGCAATAAATACGATTGCGCCATCAGCAGTGCCAATGCGGTGTTGCGGCTGGCACCGCGCAATAGCGCAGCGTTGGCGATGAAGCGGAAGGCTGAGGCAGCGCAGGCGCGCGCCCTGTCGGAAATCGAGATTCGCTGACCGTACGGCAGCAGGAGAGACGGGCATGGCATACGAGTACAGTTCAAGCAGCCAGCGGCTGGATGTACCAAACCCGTTGCGTACTGAGAATATGTTCCTGTTTGCGGCCGCCGCGATTGTGCTGACGGCAGCGATATTTGTGCTGATGCTCAGCCGTGACGCAATGACGGCCGGCGATGGTGCGTGGAGCCTGGTGCCGTTGGCGGTGGGCGTGACATTGCTGATACGCGCGCTCCTGCTGTCGGCGAGGGGCTTGGGTCAGTTGCGGTTTTACTTTGGCCGCGGCCGGCCGGCTGGGTTGGCGACCGAGCTCAATGCCGATCAGGTGGGCATCAGCGACGCCGGGTCCGACTTGCGTGAAACCCTGCGCCAGAATGCACTCACCTACGCCGAGCCACACGGTGCACTGAATGGATTGCTGTTCAGTTGGATTCCCGACCTGATCTTCGCGCCGGCACCGATCCAGCAGGTTACCCAGCGGCAGTTTCACACCGCGCTGGCGTTGCTCGCCACAGTGTTGTCGTGGGTGGTGAGCATGATCGCCTTGAGCGACCCAAAAGCCAGCGCATGGTCGGGTTTGTTCTATTTTTTGTTTGCCGCCGGCCTGTTGATCCGGCCGCTGGATGCTGGCGTCGACAGCCGTGCCAACGTGGGTATGCACTGGCTGATCGCGCTGGTGTTGCTGGCGATGTTCGGCCCGGTACTGATTCCCTCGATCAGTGCCAGCCTGCCCGACATCACCTGGCTGCGATTGAATCTGCAAGCCGGAATTTTGATGGCATCGGCGCTGCTGGCGGTCGGATTGTTTTTTATTGCCTTGATACAACAACTCAATGCGCCGCCGCCGACCACGATGGCCAGAGAGCAGTTGGCATTGAGTTTCAACGCACATCCCAAGCAATTGTTGGATGAATTGGATCGGTTGTTGCAGTCCAACTGGAGCGAGCAGATTCCCAACCGGCGCTATGCGTTCGAGGAACCGCAGGTAGGCAGCGGAACCGGTTCGTTTCGCGCCGAGTTGATCGAGGAAACTCAGCCCTTGCCGCGTAACGACTTGCCGGTCTACGACCTTGCCGGGTCGTTGGCCTCGCCGCGCTATCGCTGGCTGGTCTGGCTCGATGTCGTCGCGTTACTGTTGACTGTCGGCGGTGCGTTGGCATGGGTCGCTTTCGCGCGCGAATTTGACCCGGCAGGCGTGGCGCAGGATGCCTTGCTGTGGGCGAGCCTGGCAGTCGCTTTGCTGGTGGTGGCGCGTTTCTGCTTCAGCGCCGCACATGTACTCTGGCAGCGCTTTGATTTCCTCTCGGAAATCATCTGGGTCGAGATGAGCGGCAATTACCAAGCGGCGGATTTCGAGTTTGGTGCGCAGTTCACCGATCGGGTGAAAAGCAAGCGCCAAGTGATAAACATCGAGACGATGACGTTGCGGGTTTGGGTGGCGCAACTGCAAACCGTCACCTTTGGCAAACAGACGCCACGCTGGTTGATTGGCATGCGCGGTTTGGGCGACAAGGCGCGCTTGTACGGCAGCCATCTGGCCGATTTTGCCAGCGCGCAGAGCATCATAGTCGCGCCTACCGCAGCCGCCGACGTGCAAAAGGTGGCAGCACTGGGTGCGATGAACAAGCTGGCACAAAATGCCAGCGGAGCGGCAAGCTTGCCAGCGCCGTTGACGGTGGCATTGGCAGCAGCCGGCGTTGGCCGGTTCTGCCATAGCTGCGGTGCCGGTAACGAAAAGGACGCCCGGTTTTGTGGGCAATGTGGCACCGGGCTGGAAGATGGCCCGTACGTCGAACGGTGAGTGGTCACCGCGATGATTGATGACCAATGGAGGAATCTGTGCATGCGACAGACATATCGTAAATCCAGTGCTTTGTTACTAGCGCCATTTTTGCTCGCGGCCTGTGCCACCACCGGAGGGCCGGGCGGCACTGCGGGTAACGGCGAACGCGCCTGTAACCCGGTCATCACTGGTGGTATTGGCGCTGCGCTTGGCGCGTTGATCGGCGGCAGTGGTGACCGTGTCGCGGGGGCGGCCGTTGGTGCGGCGGTCGGTGCGCTGGCCTGCGTTGCGTTCAACCACCACTCCGAGCAGGTCAAAACGGGCAAGCAAGTCGATGACGATTACCGGCGGGTGCATGGCGGTAAATTACCCGAGCAACCGGCTGTGGTTCGTTACACCAGTACCTTCGACCCGGCGAGCATCAAGGCCGGCAGCGAGGCCAAGCTGACTTCGTACATCGAAGTGACTGGCAGTCGCACGGGCGCGGCGCCAGTGGTTGAAGAAGAAATCGCTTTGTACAAACCCGATGGGGCGCTGGTGCGCAAGGCAAAGAAGGCAGTGGCCGAGCAGGCGACCGCCGGTGCCTTCAAGAACACCTTCACCATACCGATGCCGGCTGGCGTGCCGCAGGGCGACTACAAGGTCACCACTTCGCTGTACGTCAATGGTGCGGTGGTCGACAGCAACAACTCCCAGTTGCAGGTAGTGATGGCGCAGCCGGTATTCGATGCCGCAATACGCATCGCGTCGCGTTGAATCATGGGCAGGCGCTTCGAGTTTTCGGAGCGCTTGCTGCCCGCGTCAACGGCCGATCATTGTGCCGCCGGGTCAGATGATGGTTTGCGCCGGCCAACCGCGCTGGCGGCGATGATGCCAACCTCGTACAGCAGTAGCATCGGCACGCCGAGCATTAACTGCGACAGCGCATCGGGCGGGGTGATGATGGCAGCGACGATGAAGATGCCGACGATCACATAGCCGCGCGACTGCCGCAGTTGTGCCGGCTGTACCACGCCCAGCGCCACCAGCACGATTACCGCGATCGGCATTTCAAATGACATGCCGGCGGCGAGAAAGATGATCAGCACGAAATCGAGGTAACGGCTGATGTCGGTCATCATCGCCACACCGCTCGGGGTGGTGGCGGTGAGGAAGGCAAAGACCGCCGGCAGCATGACGAAATAAGCGAATGCGCAGCCGAGGTAAAACAGCAGCACCGCGGAGACCAACAGCGGTTTGGCCAGGCGGCGCTCGTGCTTGTACAGCCCCGGCGCCACGAATGCCCACGCCTGATACAGCAGCACCGGCATCGACACGATCAGCGCCACGAAGAACGCCAATTTGATCGGCGCGAAAAACGGGCTAGCCACGTCGATGGCGACCAGTTGCCCGCCGGCCGGCAGTTTGGCCAATAGCGGATCGGCCAGCAGTTGATACAGCCGATTGGCGAACGGCACCAGGACAGCAAACACCACGACCAGAGCGAGCACGCCGCGCATCAGCCGCGAGCGCAGCTCGATCAGGTGCGAGATCAGGCTGTCGCCGTCATCGCTGAGCCGGTTCATGATTTCGTCGCCGGCGGGTTGCGCTCGGCAGATGCCGCGTCATCGCGGGTAACGGCTTGCTCGGCGGATGCTGCATCGGTGTCGGCAGTGGGTTGCAACGCGGCACTGGCCGCGCTGGCGGTGGTGGCAACCGAGCGCGCGGCACTGTCGATGCTCTTGTTGGCATCGCGGGCGATGGCATTGAGTTCTTCGCCTTGCGCCGACAGGCTGCGGCGCAGGTCCTCGGTAGCCAGCTCGCGCTCCAGCTCGGTCTTCACCGAATACCACTGGGCACGGGCGCGGCGCACCCACAGGCCGGCAAAGCGGGCCGCTTTGGGCAGGCGCTCGGGGCCGAGCACCAGCAGCGCGATCACCGCAATCAGCAGCAGCTCACTGAATCCAATACCGAACATGGCAGCAGGCCGCGGGTGGCTTATTGCCGGGTCTTGTCGTCGTGCCGCTCGGCGGACGCACTGGTGGATTTGGTTTCATCGTGCAGGCGCTCAGCGGGCTTGTCCTCGGCATCATTCATGCCTTTTTTGAAGCCCTTGATCGCCTCGCCCAGATCGCTGCCGACATTCTTCAGGCGCTTGGTGCCGAAAATCAGCAGCACGATGACCAGAATGATGAGCAACTGTTGCCAACCGATACCCATGAGGTTTTCCTGCCAGATTCGTGGAGATGCCGAGCATAGCGCGACTGCGGTTAAAACGTCAGTGACTGGTGTACTCCTCAAGCCGGTCGCGAAAATCCACCATCGGGTTGCTGGGCGCGTTGACCCGGCCTTCAAAAATGGCGCGCGGAGTGGTGTTGGCGCCATAGCTGGCGGCGTTGGCCTTGTCGTCGATCGACAACACGGCGCCGTCAAGCGCGATGCCGGCAAACAGCCCGCGCGAACGAGACCAGGAGTAGATTTCGGCCTTGAGCTGGCCATCGGTGGACGCCGACGCGGTGCGCCCGACGGGCCCGGCTGCGACGGCGGCATCGGCACCCAGGGTGAACTTGCCGTTGACGATGCCATCAACCCCGCGCCGGGTGCGGAACACCAGCACCACATCGGTGCTGGTGACCCCGAACTGGAATCCGAAACTGCCGCCGGCAAGGGTGATGAAACTGGGATTGCTCCACACGCCGTTGGCCTGGCGTACCGAAATCAGGCCACGGCCGAAACGCCCGCCGACCACCAGCCCGGCCTTGACCACGCCCGGAATCACCGCCACCGCCTGGGCATCGCGCAGCATTGACTGCGGAATGGACTGCTCAGGCACCAGCATCACCTTGTCGAGCACCGCCACCGCACTGCGTGCGCGCTCATCCTGCTTTTCGCCGGCGAGGGCGACGGCGCTGAGGCTGAACAGGCAAATCACGGCGAGTAGATGCTTCATGGCGGCTCCAGGCGGAAAATGAACGCCAACAGTATCGCGGTTGGTGATGAATCGCGGCTTAGGGCCGCGCCAATGGCAATGGTATCGTTGGCGCATCAGCAACGGCATTGACGGTCGCGTCAGCGGCCAGGAGCGGACATGAGCAAGCGGTACTGGGCGCCGGCCAGCGCGTCGAACAATCCGGCAATTGGCGTGTTGTTGGTCAATCTGGGCACTCCCGAAGCACCCACCGCCAGCGCCGTGCGCCGCTATCTGGCGCAGTTTTTGCACGACTGGCGGGTGGTGGATGTCAGCCGCTGGCTCTGGTGTCTGCTGTTGCACGGCATCATCCTGCCGCTGCGCTCGCGGCGGGTGGCGCGCAATTACGCCGCAATCTGGGGCGCGCAGGGTTCGCCGTTGATGGCGTTCAGTCGAGGACTGAGCCACGCTGTCGATGCGGCATTGCCGGGTCATGAGGTGGCGCTGGCGATGACCTACGGCGAGCCGAGTGTGCGCACGGCATTGCGCGCGATGGCCGAGCGCGGCATACACCGGGTTTTGGTGCTGCCGCTGTACCCGCAGTACTCAGCCACCACTACCGGTGCGGTATTCGACGCGCTGGCGCGCGAGCTGATGAACTGGCGCGATCTACCGGAATTGCGTTTCGTGCGCGATTACCACCGCGATCCGGCGTGGGTGCAGGCGATGGCCGGTTCGATCCGCGCGCACTGGCAAGCGCAGGGCCGTGCCGAGCGACTGCTGTTTTCATTCCACGGCATCCCGCAGCGCTTCGCAAAGGCCGGTGACCCGTACCCACAGCAATGCCAGGCCAGCGCCGAGGCAATCGCTACCGAACTTGGTCTGGCGCACGGCGACTGGTCGTTGACCTTTCAATCGCGCTTTGGCCGTGAGCCATGGTTGCAGCCTTACACCGATGTCAGCCTGCGCGAATGGGCTGCCGCCGGGCTTGCCAGTGTGGATGTGGTGTGCCCGGGCTTTGCCGTGGATTGCCTGGAAACGCTGGAAGAAATCGCGGTGGAGAATCGCGCCGCCTTCATCGCCGCCGGCGGCCGCAGCCTGAACTACATCGCGGCACTCAATGCCAGCGATGGACAGGTGGCGGCTATGCAGGCCGTGATCGCACACCACACCAGCGGCTGGAGCGGCAACGCGATGCACGACCATGCGTGAACTGCGCATCGACACGCCGCATGGGCAGTTGGCGGCACTGCGCGCTGGCCGCGAGGGCGCGCCGCGGGTACTGGCGGTGCATGGTTGGCTCGATAACGCCGCCAGCTTCATCCCGCTGTTGGAACACCTGACCGATTTCGATGTCGTCGCCATCGACCTGCCCGGCCACGGCCACAGCTTTCATCGTCCGCCCGGCGCCAGCTACGGTCTGGCCGAGTACCTCGACGACCTGCTGGGCGCGCTGGATGCGCTGGGCTGGCCGCGTTGCCATGTGCTGGGGCATTCGCTGGGGGGTGCGATCAGCAGCATGCTCGCCTGCGCCGCTCGCGAACGGGTGGAAAAACTGGCGCTGATCGAGGCGCTGGGGCCACTGGCTGGCGCTCCGGGCAGCGCCGCCGAGCGGCTGCGTCAGGCGGTCCGCGAACGGCGCGCACTGCGCAGCAAGCAATTACGCACTTTCCCCGATATTTTCACGGCGGTACGGGCGCGGGTGCAGGCCAATGGCCTGTCCGAAACGGCGGCACGGTTGCTGGTCGAGCGTGGCATCGCACCGGTCGAAGGCGGGTTCTTGTGGTGCTCCGACCCGCGCCTGACCACCACCACCGCGCTGCGCGCCGATGAAGGCACGATTCGCGAGTGGATCGCCGGCATCGAGGCGCCGACGCTGGTAATCGCCGCCGAGCAGGCACCAGCGTTCTTCGATGCGACACTGCGCGAAGCGCGCGTCGCCTGTCTGCGCGACGGCCGTTGCCTGCAACTCGCAGGTGGCCATCATCTGCACATGGAAACACCGCAGCCGGTGGCGGCGGCGGTGGCGGGGTTTTTTTCGGGTTAGCGGCAAAACCCCGGTTGCTGTAACGCGGCGGCGGCGTCCTCAACTCTCATCGAAGAGCAGGGCGTCGAGCGCTTTCGGGGTCAGGCCGGCACGCTCGGCAGCGGCGGCAGATTCATCCAAGGTGTGTTGCAGGCGATCCGCGTAGAAGGCGCGCATGGCTTCCTAGTCCTTGGCGCTCACCATCACCCCGACCACGCGCTCATGGCGCATCACCCGCACCGGTTCGCGCTGAGCACGGTCGAGAAACTCGCCGAACCGGGTTTTGGCTTCGTTGGCGGTGTAGGTGCGCATCGGATGAGCCGTGATTGATGCAGGAATGACAGGATCAGCATCGCGCAAATCGATCGATTCGGTCATCTTGGTCGTTTTGGCAACCAGGCCGTCACCCCAGCGCAAGCTGGGGTCGAGTGATTTAAGCTTCCGACCCGATGGCACACAGCGAAAGGCTCTGGATTCCAGCTTTCGCTGGAATGACGGTGAGGGATGGGTGCGTAACCGCAAATCCGTGCATACGGCCCTCAGCCTACGCGCTGCACGCTGGGCTTTCCTTTGCGAACTTTGCGTCCTTTGCGGACCATTTGCTTTTCCCGAGTCCCGAGTCCCGAGTCCCGAGTCCCGAGTCCCGAGTAGCGTGGGTGCGGAGCAAGTCAGCTCTCGCCAAGACGCCAAGAACGCCAAGGAATCCATCAGGCTGGAATGACGTAGAAGGACCGCAACCAAGCGAACCACCCTGTGGTGCACCTACGCCAGCAACCGCTTCAGCAGATCCTGCGCATCGCGCGAATGCACACCGGCGCGCAGGCGCACCAGTGCTGCGCGGGCCAACGTGGCACGCGGCCCGAGCAGGCGCGCATGCGATTCGAACGCGCCGATCAGGCGGGCGGCGACCTGTGGGTTGACCGCGTCCAGGCGCGGCAATTGCTCGACGAGTAGCGCATAGCCGGCGCCATCGGCGCGGTGAAAGGCGACCGGATTCAAGCGCGCGAAACTGCCCAGCACGGCACGCACGCGGTTGGGATTGGTCGGCAGCCACCACGGCGAATCGAGCAGCGCGCGCACATCGTCGATGGCCTCGGGCTGTGGCCGGCTGGCAACCAGGGTGATCCACTTGTCGGTGACCAGTGCATCCTCGCGGTAGCGCTGCTGGAATTGCGCCAGCGCCGCATCCTTGCCGGGCGCGTCGAAGCGCACCAGCACGCGCAGCGCGCCGAGGCGATCGGTCATGTTGGTGGCTGACGCAAACTGCGCGCCGGCCAGTGCCGCGGCCGGGTCGAGGCGGCTGATCCAGGCCAGGCAGGTGTTGCGCAAGGCGCGCGCGGCAATCGCCGCGCCGTCGATGCCACCGGCGGCTACGCTGGCCAGGGTTTGGTAACGCCGTTGCAGACGTTCAACATGATCTTCGGCCAATAGATCAAGCATGTCCTCGCGCGCGGCCAGCAGCGCATCGACATCAATGGTTTCCACCGCATCGGCGAGGGTATCGAAGTCGGGTAGCGCCAGGCATTCCGCCACGAACGCCGGATCGGCGGTGTCATCGTCAAGCAAGGCACCAATCGCATCGCTGAGCGCTGCACTGGCGTCATGCGGATCGGGGAACTGCCGCAACAGCACTGCCTTGGCCAATTGCTGCACGGCATCCCAGCGGTTGAACGGATCGCGCTCGATGCGCGCCAGCGTTGCCAGCTCGGCCGGCGTGTACGCGCAGTGCAACTTCACCGGTGCGCTGAAGCCCTGATTGAACGCCGGCAGCGGTGCCGCATCGAGACCATTGAACACCAGCTCATGACTGGCCTGATCGAGCAGCAGCAGGCCGCTGTCAGCGCCGCCTTCGGGCGCGTTATCGAGCGCCGCGCCGCTGGCGTCGTAAAGCGCGTAGCGCAGTGGCATCTGCAATGGCTGCGGCGCATCGTGGCCGGCAATGGTGGGGGCGGTCTGTTCGATACGCAGGCGCAAGCAGCCGCCATCCCAGTGCCGGTGCACGTGTACGCGCGGTGTACCGGCCTGGCTGTACCAGCGCGCAAATTGCGCCAAATCGCGGCCACTGGCCGTTTCGTGCGCACGCAGAAAATCCTCGACCGTGGCGGCACGGCCATCGTTGTCGGCGAAGTAGCGATCCATGCCGGCTCGGAACGTGGTGTCGCCAAGCATGGTATGCAGCATGCGCACAATTTCGGCGCCCTTCTCGTACACGGTCAGGGTGTAGAAATTGTTGATCTCGCGGTACTCGGGCGGTCGTACCGGATGCGCCAGCGCACCGGCATCCTCGGCAAACTGGCGCCCGCGCAGCAGGCGTACATCCTCGATCCGCTTGACCGCACGCGAATGCAGGTCGCAGGTAAACTCCTGGTCGCGGAACACGGTGAGCCCTTCCTTGAGCGAGAGCTGAAACCAGTCGCGCAGGGTGACCCGGTTGCCGGACCAGTTGTGAAAGTACTCGTGGCCGATCACCGATTCGATGCCGAGGTAATCGGCGTCGGTGGCGGTCTCTTCATCGGCGAGGATGAAACGGGCATTGAAGATGTTCAGGCCCTTGTTTTCCATCGCGCCCATGGTGAAATCCTGGACCGCAAGGATGTTGAACTGGCTCAGGTCGTAATAGCGGCCAAAACGCTGTTCATCCCAGCGCAGTGCGCGCTCGGTCGCGTTGAGTGCGAAACCGCAACGCGCGATATCATTGGCCGCTGCCCACACCGCCAGCCGCACCGGCCGGCCCTCACCGGTGACCACCTCGCGACTGACGCAATCAAGCGCACCGGCGACCAGCGCGAACAAATAGCACGGCGTTGGATGTGGGTTTTCCCACACTGCCTGATGGCGGCCATCGGCCAGTGGCGCCGTGCCGAGCGGGTTGCCATTGCCCAGCAACACCGGAAAGCGTGCGTGATCGGCGCGCAACGTGATACGCCAGGTCGGCATTACATCGGGGCGATCGATGAAAAAGGTAATGCGGCGAAAACCCTCCGCCTCGCACTGAGTCAGCAGCAGGCCACGGCTGGCGTACAGACCTTCCAGCCGGGTATTGCGGCTGGGATGGATGCGCACCCGAGTGCGCAATTGACACGCGCCACGCGCGGCGGGAATCACCAGCCGGCCATTGGCGTGGCCGTATTCATCGGCAGCCAGCGGCACCGCGTCGAGGCTGATCGAAAGCAGTTCGAGTTCTTCGCCGTTCAGCACCAGCTCGGCCGGCGGCTGGCTCGGGTCGGGTTCCAGCGCCAGCAGGCAATCGACCTCGCTGGCCTCCAGATCCAGATCGAATGCGATATCGACATGGCGCACCCGCCACGCGGGTGGTTGATAATCTGCTAAACGAGCGATGGTGGCTTCGATCATGCCCGCAGTTTACCGCGCAAGGGTGCGACACAGCAGCAGCGGGAAAAATTGGCTCGTTATCGAGTGTGAGTGAAGAGCAAATAAACTCTCGCCAAGACGCCAAGAGCGTCACGGCGGAAAAGGCTGACGGTTGGCTTGGCGCTCTTGGCGCGCTCACATTTGTGCATGTGCCGAAACCACCGTCATGAAACCGGCCCCCACGACAATCAATGACCCATTGATTTCATGCGCGTGTCGAGCACTGAGTAAACATCAACCCGCATTGCTGCGCAGGAGCCAACCCGATGGACTCGCACACCCAGATTCCCACGCTGGACGACATTCGCAATGCAGCGGCGCGCATCGCGCCGCTGGCGCATGTCACCCCGGTGCTGCGTTCGCGCTCGCTCGACGCACTGGCCGGCTGCCGACTGCATTTCAAATGCGAAAACCTGCAACGCGTTGGCGCCTTCAAGTTTCGCGGCGCATGCAACGCGGTGTTTTCGCTGGATGCGGCAGTGGCAGCGCGCGGCGTGGTGACACAAAGCTCGGGCAATCACGGCGCGGCGATCGCGCTGGCCTGTCGACTGCGCGCGATTACCGCGCACATCGTGGTGCCCGAGGATGCACCGCAGGCCAAGGTTGACGCGATGCGGCTGCACGGTGCACATCTGCATCGTTGCGCGCCGGGCATGGCCGCGCGCAACGCGCTCAGCGCGCGTGTGCTCGCTGAAATGGGTGGAACGTTGATCCACCCATTCAACGATGCCCGCGTGATCGCCGGCCAGGGTACCGCCACCCTGGAGTTTCTGGCGCAGGCGCCGGCGCTGGAGGTGCTGATCGCGCCGGTCAGTGGCGGCGGCTTGTTATCGGGCACCGCCATTGCCGGCCAATCGCTGGCGCCGGGAATCGAGATCGTTGGCGCCGAACCCGAAGGCGCGGCTGATGCCCACGATTCGCTGCGCGCTGGCGAGCGCATCAGCGGCCGCCGCGCCAACACCGTCTGCGACGGCCTGCGCGCCGAACTGGGGCCGCTCACCTTCGCGATCCTGCGCGAACGGGTCAGCGCGATATTGCTCGCTTCCGATGCCGAGGCATTGGCCGCGATGCGGCTGATCTTCGCGCGCCTGAAGCTGGTGGTAGAACCGTCGGCGGCGCTGGCACTGGCGGTGGTGCTGCGCCACAAGGCACGCTTCGCGGGGCTCGAGGTCGGCATTATCCTGAGCGGTGGCAATCTCGATCTGGACAAACTGGGGATGGCTTGAACCCCCCCACCCTGGATATTTCAGAGGCGCCAGCCGTGACCTGGGTAAAAGCCACACCGAGCAGAGCCTTCCTGGCGTTTGCCCACAGCGAACAAAGCCTGGCTTAATCTTGGCCAGGCAAACTGCATACGTACAAAACCCCACCCGCCGCCTACCCGGAACCCTGCCCATGTCTGCCGCGACGATGTCGACCCACTATTCCACCGCACAGCGCGCGCTGCACTGGCTGTCGCTGTTGGCGATCACCGTCGTTTACGTCGCGATCGAGATTCGCGGCGACATGCCCAAAACCAACGCATGGCGCCCGCTGGTTACCCAGGTGCATTTCTGGGCGGGCTTGAGTGTGCTGGCGATGGTTTTTGCGCGGATTTATCTGCGCTGGCGGCGGCCGACGCCGGCCGTCACGCCAGCACCTTCGGCGCTGGTCGCACGGCTGGCTGCGGTTACACACGGGTTGATTTACGCGGTGTTGCTGGTGCAGCCGGTGCTGGGCATGCTCGCGGCGGCAGCCGGCGGCAAGGCCATAATGGTGCCGCTGCTGGGCATCGCATTGCCGGCGCTGATTGGCAAGAGCCATGCACTGGAGGAACAATTCGAGGACTGGCACGGGACGCTGGGCGAGGCGTTCTACTGGGTAATCGGTCTGCATGTGGCGGCGGCGCTGTGGCACCACTTCGTGCGCCGCGACAACACCCTGCGCCGGATGTGGTAGTTGTTCACCAAGGGTATGCTGTCACAAGAGCTGCCTGTTGATGCGAGGTATTGAGGTGACATCCGGTTCACCATCATCACCATCCGCGCTTTCCCGGTGCGGGCTCTGGTTGCTGCTTGTGTTGGCCGCAGTTGCTGCCATCAGTGTGCTGGCGCTGGCCGGTTCCGCCAATGGCTGGTTTTCGGTGGGGGCACAGGTGGTATCCAGCCGGGTCAGCCGCGATGCGATCAACGAGATCCGGTTGCCGATGCCGTTGCGTGACGGAGCGACCACCACAACATTGCCGCGCTTTCACATCTACTTGGGTTCGCCGGATCAAGCCGCTACGTTTTTCCGCCAGCAGTTGCCGGCGCAGGGTTTCACGCTGGAGCGCGAATGGGCATCAAGCGACAACGCGCGGTTCCAGATATGGCGTCGTGGCGATGCCCGCGTGTACATCGCCATGCAGGCGCCGTTAACCGGCCCGCCGCAACCGACCCGCATCGGCCTGAGCATCACTCCGTTCGCGCCGCCGCCAGTGTTGCCCTGAGCATCGCAGTCAATACTTGCGCACACCGATTGCGCTCACCGGCACGCTGGCCACTTCGCTGCCGCCGTGACGAATCGGCGCGCCAGCGACCGGGGCGAAGGCACGGGCATAGACCACTTCCCACGTGCTGGGCAAGCGGCCATCGCGGCGCAGGGTTTCGTAGGCAGCGCCGGCGGCGGCAAAGCGGCCCTTGCCGGTGAGGCCGTGGCGACGCTCGCTCAGCGCATTGGTGGCACCGATCGCCTGCAACTCGTGCAGCAACGTGGGCAGGTTGGGATAGGTCAGCGTGAAGGTGTCCTGATCGAGCACCGGATCGCGGAAGCCGGCGGCGAGCAGGGCATCGCCGATCTGCTGGATCGGCGCGAAGTGGCTGACGTGCTCGATGGCATCGGCGGTGGCAAACGCCGCACGCAGTTCATGCAGAGTGCGCGGGCCGAAGCTGCTCAGCAGCAGCCGCGCACCGGGCCGCATCACCCGTCGGAACTCGGCGAACACCGCCGGCAGATCGGGCAGCCATTGCAGACACAGGTTGGAGAACAACAGATCGATGCTGGCATCGGCCAGCGGCAGCGCCGCGGCATCGCCGCACACGCAGCGAAACGGCCGCCACCAGCCGGCACGCTGACGCGCCTGACGCAGCATCGGCAGCGACAGATCCAGCGCCAGCACCTGCGCTTTGGGCCAGCGCTTTTTCATCGCTGCAGCCGCGCGGCCAGGGCCGGCGCCTAGATCAAGCACAGAGCCTGGAACCGGCTGATCGGGCTCGTCCAGCGCTTCGAGCAGGCGTGTTTCGACCTCGTGTTGCAACACGGCGGTGGCATCGTAGCTGGCGGCAGCGCGCGAAAAGGCGCGGCGGATATGGTGGCGGTCGAAGCGCTGGCTCATGGCAGAGGATCGCTGAATGCGGTGATGGCCGTGGCCAGCTCGGCGGCATGGGTGAGAAACGGTGCGTGGCCGGCGCCGGCGATGCCGGCAAATTGTGCGTTGCCGTTCATCGCGGCGGACGCTTGCATCGCCTGCCAGTGGACCAGGCGATCACGGCGACCGGCCAGCCACAAGCTGGGCACCGTCAGCGTCGGCAACGCGGCGCGCAGATCGCTGTGTTCGAGCAGGTGCAGGCCATCGCGCAGCGCCTCCGGCAGTGGTTCGCCCAGCGCGAACACCTGCTCGCGCAGCGCCCGCAGTTCCTCGCGCATATGTTCCGAGCCATGCGCTTCCAGTGTCAGAAAGCGGTCGATGGTGGCTCGATAATCGAGCCGCAAACCGCGCTCGAAATCGCTGAACACGCGCAGCGCCACGCCATGTGGCCAGTCGTCGGCAGCGACGAATCGTGGCGAGGCGCACAGCATCAGCAGCCCACGCAGTGCGTGCGGTAAACGCGCTGCGGCATCCAATGCGACCAGGCCGCCCAGCGACCAGCCCAGCCAGATCGCGTTGGGCACCCGCGCGGCGATTTCATCGCCGATCTCGGCCAGCTCAAGACGACTGTGATCGTCACGGCTGCGGCCGTGGCCGGGCAGATCGACCAGATGCAGGCGAAAGTGTGCGGCAAGCGCATCGCGCAACGGCGCAAAAATGCCGGCGTGCATCGCCCAGCCGTGGATCAGCAGCAAATCGCGCCCGTGTTCGCCGCAGCGTTCAATGTGCATGGTCAGTGCCGCCCGCGAGTGCCAGCAAAGCGTCGAGCAGGGCATCGATATCGGCCGTGCTGTGCGCAGCGGAAAGGGTGATGCGCAGCCGCGCCTGTCCCGGCGGCACCGTCGGCGGCCGGATGGCGCCAACCCAGAAACCGTGCGCGCGCAGGGCGTCGGCAATGGCAACGGTGCGCGCATTGTCGCCAATCAGCAGCGGCTGGATCGGCGTCGAAGACGGCATCAGCGCCATGCCCAGCTGTGCCGCACCACTGCGCAAGTGGGCGATAAGCGACTGCAAACGTGCGCGCTCGGCGTCGGCGTTTTGCGCCAACAACACCGCCGCGTGCGCGACTTCGGCCAGTGCCGGTGGCAGCGCGGTAGTGTAGATGTAGGGCCGTGCGCTTTGTTGCAGATGCTCGATCAGCGCGCCATCGCCAACCAGCGCCGCGCCATAGCAGCCGAGCGCCTTGCCGAAGGTACACAGGCGCAGCGGCACCTGCGAGGTGCTGAGGCCGGCGGCCGCAACGCTGCCGGCGCCGGTGCTGCCGAGCACACCCAGCGCATGCGCTTCATCGACATAGAACAGCGCGTCGTGGCGGGCGCAGGCCGCGGCCAGTGCGGCCAGCGGCGCGACATCGCCATCCATGCTGAACACGCCATCGCTGGCGAGCAGGCGCAGACCCGCACCGCTGCCGTGCGCGAGCTGGCGTTCGGCCGCTGCGGCATCGGCGTGCGGATAACGGTGCAGCGTGCACGCCGCCAGCCGCGCGCCATCGATCAGGCTGGCATGGTTGAGGCGATCTTGTATGCAGTGATCGGCGCGCCCGAGCAGGCCCTGCAACACGGCCAGGTTGCCGGCGTAGCCGGAGCCCAGCAGCAGCGCGCGCGGCGCATCGAGCCAGCGCGCCAGCGCCTGCTCCAGCGCGGCATGGGCGGCATGATGGCCACTGACCAGATGCGATGCGCTGGCGCCGACACCGTGCGCGGCGGCATCACGCAGCGCGCGCGCCAGGCGCGGATCGCTGGCCAGGCCGAGGTAATCGTTGCCGGCGAAATCGATCAGTTCGCGGCCATCGACCCACACCCGCGCACCGTCACGGCGCTGCACCGTGCGCACCGTACGCTGCGCCACCTGCGCCGTGCGCTGTTGCGCCGCATCGCGCAGGCGCTGCTGCCAGTCGGTCACGGCGATCGGTTCAGGCAGAGCATGCGGCGCCGGGCCCGGTGGCGGCGATCAGGTCAAGATGCGCGGTGCCCGGCTCTTGCGGCACCGGCATCGGCACCAGATCCAGCCGCGCAAACAGCGCGCGATCGCGCTCGACATCGGGGTTGCCGGTGGTCAGCAATTTTTCGCCGTAAAAGATCGAATTGGCGCCAGCGAGAAAACACAGTGCCTGCATTTCATCGGACATGCTTTCGCGGCCTGCCGACAACCGCACCATCGCGCGCGGCATCACGATGCGCGCCACCGCCACGGTGCGTACAAACTCGAACGGGTCGAGCGCCTCGATGCCATGCAGCGGCGTGCCCGGCACCTGCACCAGTTGGTTGATCGGCACCGATTCCGGCGGCGGATTCATGTTCGCCAGCACCTGCAACAGGCCGGCGCGCTGGGCGCGGGTCTCGCCCATGCCGACGATGCCACCGCAGCAGGTTTTCATGCCGGACGCGCGCACCTGCTCCAGCGTGTCGAGGCGATCCTGAAATTCGCGGGTGTGAATCACCTCGCCGTAGAACTCCGGCGCGGTATCGAGATTGTGGTTGTAGTAATCCAGCCCGGCGGCTTTCAACGCATCGGCCTGGCCGTCCTTGAGCATGCCAAGGGTGGCACAGGTTTCCAGCCCCAGCGCCTTCACGCCGGCAATCATCTCGGCCACCTTCGCCACTTCGCGGTCTTTCGGCGAGCGCCACGCCGCGCCCATGCAGAAGCGGGTGGCACCGGCGGCCTTGGCCGCGCGTGCGCGTTCCAGCACCTGCGCGGTGCTCAGCAGCTTGTGCGCGCTCAGCCCGGTGTCGTAACGCGCCGCCTGCGGGCAGTAGGCGCAATCCTCGGGGCAGCCGCCAGTCTTGATCGACAGCAGGGTCGATACCTGCACCTGGGTGGCGTCGAAGTTCGCCTGGTGTACGCTGGCAGCGCGCGCCATCAGCACATTGAACGGCAACGCAAACAGGGAGAGGATGGCCTCACGCTGCCAGCCGGCAGTGGCTGGGTGCTGGGTCGAATCGGAGGCAACGACGGACATGGCAAGCTTCGCACGGCAAGGGTTGCGGCAAGTCTGGTGAGCACGGGCGATGCTGTCAACCAATCGCTGCGGCAAAAAGTCGACAGCGCACTGGCCGCACTGGGCACGGTGTTGCTGCCGCCACGCTGTTTGCTGTGCGCCGAGCCGGGCCACGACGGCCATGACCTGTGCGCCGCCTGCGCCGCCAGCCTGAACCCCGGTTACAGCGCTTGCGCGCAATGCGCGTTGCCATTGCCGCAGCCCGCGCCAGCGTGCGGCCGATGCCTGCGCCAGCCCCCGCCGTACACCCACACCATCGCCGCCGGCCTTTACCAGTTTCCGCTTGATCGGCTGCTGCCGCGCTTCAAGTTTCACGCCGACCTGGCCGCTGGCCGCGAACTGGCACGGCTGCTGCTC